>HotLOscill_hetero_coDRAFT_1000016_pt1 | contig 218820 bp, 197 predicted proteins | sample HotLakmetagenome_2_FD_10650 | JGI IMG/M metagenome (IMG submission 10650)
TTGGTACCTGATCCGCGTATCACCATCCCGGCCCGCGGCGTGCGAAAGCCGCACTTGTGAGGCCTGAAACATGACCGCACCCGATCACGCGCTCAGACAGGCAAAAAAATCCTTGCATCAAAGGGGGCATCCAAACATGCCCTCCCGCTGATCGTCGCACCAGTTTGTTCACCGCGGCAGCGCTTTCCGGCTTTGAAGAATGCGCATTCGATTCTATTCTGGGCTGATGAACGACAGTCCAGCAACCTCCACCGCGATCAGTCGCGACTCGGCGATGACCGGCGACGCCCCGGCTTTCACCGGCACCGCTGGCACGCGCCGGCATCTGTTTCAGGCGCTGGTCGACGCGAAACGCGCCTTTGGCGGCAAGACCGTCATCCTCGAAGACGCCCAGCGCCAGCCACTGACCTATAGCCGCCTCGTGATCGGCGCCCGCGCCCTCGGGCGCAAGCTCGTTGCGGATACGCAACCGGGCGAGCGGATCGGCGTGTTCCTGCCCAGTGTGCAGGCCACGGCCGTCACCTTCTTCGGCCTGCATGCCTTTGCCCGTGTGCCGGCGATGCTGAACTTCACCGCCGGCCCCGCCAATCTGAAAGCCGCCTGCGAGATCGCCGCGATCGGCACCATCGTCACGTCGCGCAAGTTCATCGACGAAGGCAAGCTCGACGATGCCCTCGCGGCGATCGCGCCGGGGCGGCGGGTGATCTATCTTGAAGACATACGCGGTCAGGTCAGCAGCCTCGACAAGGCGCGCGCGGCAGCCGAGAGCCTGTTCGCCGGAGCGCTGGCGAAGCGAACCGGGCCGACCCCGGATGACGAGGGGGTGATCCTCTTCACGTCGGGCTCCGAGGGCAGGCCGAAGGCCGTCGTGCTCTCGCATGCCAATCTTCTGTCGAATGCGGGCCAGGTGATGCAGCATGCCGAAGGCGTGCTCAGCCGGGACGATATCTTCTTCAACCCGCTGCCGGTGTTCCATTCCTTCGGCCTGACGGCGGGACTGATCCTGCCCGTGATCCACGGCATCCGCGCCTTCCTTTATCCGAGCCCGCTGCATTACAAGCAGGTGCCCAGGCTGATCGAGAGCGCGAAGGCGACCTTCCTGCTCGCCACGGACACGTTCCTGCAGGGCTATGCCCGCGCCGCCGGCGATGTCGACATGTCCTCGGTCCGTTATATCGTCGCCGGAGCCGAACGTGTGCGCGAGGAGACACAGCGGCTGTGGAAGCGTTACGACGCGATGATCCTCGAGGGTTACGGCGCGACGGAATGCGCCCCGGTCATCGCCTGCAATCTGCCCCAGCGTCACCGGCACGGCTCGGTCGGGCCCTTCCTGCCGGGCATCCGCTGGAAACTGACGCCCGTGGAGGGCATCAAGCGCGGCGGACGACTTTCGATCGCCGGCCCCAACGTCATGGCCGGCTATATCGATCCGGATGATCCCACGCGGCTGATCCCGCCGGAAGACGGCTGGCACGATACCGGGGACATCATCCTGATCGAGGATGGTTTCGTCACGATTCGCGGGCGGGCCAAGCGCTTCGCCAAGATCGGCGGCGAAATGATCTCGCTCGCCGCCGTCGAGACGATGATCCAGGAATTGTGGCCCGACGACACCCATGTCGTCGTGGCCCTGGCCGACGAGCGCAAGGGCGAGCAGCTGATCCTGGTCACCGAGAAAGCCGATGCCGATCGCGAAGCGGTGGTCGAGCATGGCCGCGACAAGGGCTTTTCCGATCTCTGGCTGCCGCGCGCGGTGCTGGTGGCGCAAATTCCTGTTCTCGGATCAGGCAAGATCGATTATGCCGGAACCGAAGCGTTGGCAGCCAAACTGCGCGCGATGATGTAGGGGCGGGCGCGCGCGCCCGATCGGAGCCGGTATGACCCTTTTCGAAGCGGCGCTTCCGGGCATCGTCCAGGGCGTATTCATGTTCGTGCCGGTCTCGTCGACCGCGCATCTCGCGCCATCCGGAATCTCCTGAGCGCGCAGATGATCCTGTTCGACCTGATCGTGCATGTCGGCACGCTGGTCTCGATCATCGTGGTCTTCCGCAAGACACTGGCGCAGTTCCTCGGCGGCTCGCTCACCGCTGCACGCGAGATTGCGCCGGAGCGCCGAAGTGTATCTCGGCGGCGCAGCTTTGCGCATCAACTGGGCCGCCGCCAGTGTCGGCTTCGTCGTCTCGGCGCTGGTCGGCACCATCGCACTCCAGATCGTGCTGAAGCTGCTCTATCGTGCCAAACTGAAATATTTCTCTTTCTATCTCTGGGGCATGGCCCTGCTCGTCGCCTTCGGCGTGGTCGAATTCGGCAAGTGAGACGAGAGCCTCACGATGCACGATCCGGTCTCGCCGCGTGATGCAACGCGACGCGCCCTTGAGCAGGGCGGCGTCATCAGCCTCGTGCGCCGACACCGGCATTGAACCGCAACCTGCGCCTCACTCCGCGGCATTCCGGCTTTCTCTTGCGCGGTTCTCGTCGCGCAGGCGCTCATCCGGCTTGATCAGCCTGAAGCGACAGGTTTCACCGGGTGCGAGATCGCGGTAATGCCCGCGATAGGCGAGCTTGATCGAACTGGCACTGTAGGATCGGCTCTCGATGACGAGTGAATCGTGGTTCACGTCGACATCGAGCACCTGTCGGCGATAGCGCAGGCGGACCCGGATGCGCTTGATCTCGTCAGGCAGGGCCGGGTCGAAATGCAGGGTGTTGCCACGCATGTCGATGCCGACAAAGCAGCGCTGCACGAGGTCGATCGTTCCCGCCATGGCCCCGGTGTGAATGCCTTCCGGCGTGGTGCCACCCTGCACATCGGCGATGTCGCTGTCGAGCGTGTGCTGGAAATGCTTCCAGGAGCGCGGGCGGTCGGAGCGTGCCAGAACCCAGGCATGGGCAACGCCGCTGAGCGTCGAGCCGTGCGAGGTCCGCGCCATGTAGTATTCGACATTGCGCCTGAGATGCTCCGGCCCGAACGGGTAACCCAGCCGCTCGAAGATCTGATAGAGTTCATCCGCCGTGAAGAGATAGAACAGCATCAGCACATCGGCCTGTTTCGAAGCCTTGTACCGGTTCACCGCATCGTCTTCCGCCTCCAGAATCCGGTCGAGGCGCTGGATGTCGTCGTATTTCTCGCGATAGCCGTCCCAGTCGAACTCCTCCAGATCGTCATAGCCCTCGAACTGGCTGATGATGCCGTCATCGTGGAAGGGGACGCGCAGCTTGCGGCTGATCTCGTACCAGCGCTCACGCTCTTCGGGCGACAGGCCCATCGTCTCGCACAGGCGCTGGGCCTGCGCCGTGGGAATGGCATCCAGCACATCCTCGGTGCGCGACATCAGCCAGGCGACCATGACATTGGTATAGGCGTTGTTGTCGATGCCGCCTTCCGCGCTCGCATCAATGCCGGGATACGCGGTATGGTATTCGTCCGGTCCCATCACGCCCTTGATCTCGTAGCGGTCGATTTCCGCATTGTATGTCGCAATCGAGGCCCAGAACCGGGCGATTTCCAGAAACATCTCCGCACCGAAGGAGGTGAGGAATTCGTAATCGTCGGTGGCCTCGTAATATTGCCAGATATTGAAGGCGATGGCCGCGTTGATATGGCGCTGGCGGTGGGTATTGTCCGGGTTCCAGCGGCCGGATTCCGGATTGAGATGCAGCTTCTGCGTTTCCTCGCGCCCGTTCGAGCCGCTCTGCCAGGGAAACATCGCGCCTTCGAAGCCTTCCTCGCGCGCCGCCCGTTTCGCCTCGGGCAGGCGACGATAGCGATAGCGCAGCAGCGCGCGCGTCAGCGTCGGCAGACGCAGACTGAGGAAGGGGAAGATGAAGAGTTCATCCCAGAAGATATGCCCGCGATAGGCCTCACCGTGCCAGCCGCGCGCGGGGATGCCGACATCGAGATCGATGGAATGCGGTGAGGCGGTCTGCAGGCAATGGAAGATGTGCACCCGCAGCTTCAACTCGGTAACGGCCATGTCGCCGTCCGTGAGCTCGATGTCGCAATCTTCCCATAAATGCCGCCAGGCGATTTCGTGGGCAGCCTGCAATTGCGCGAAATCACCGGCATGGCCCAGCGTGCGCTTGGCCTCAAGCCCCGCCTCGGCAATCGCCCAGTCGCGTGAATTGTGCAGGGCGACGACCTTCTCGGCCGTGATCGGCGCGCCTTCGCGCGCCTCACAGGTGACGATCTGCCAGATCCGCCGGTCGGAGCCGTGGGTTTCATATTCCGGATGCACGTCACAAACCTCGCAATGCACGAGGGTGCGCGCCGCCATGGCGAGTTCGATACGTGACTGGTTGGTGCGTGCACGCAGATAGAGCGTGTCGGCCCCGAGATGATCGAGCTCGAGAATGTCGAGATGCTGCGAGGCCAGCTGGCGGTAACGCGCCACACCGTTATTGCTGACACTGCCGTCGAGGCCGGAGCGGAACTGCATCTTGCCGGACCAGTTTTCCGGCGTGATCGTGACCGAGAGCGCCGCAAGATGGCGCTCGGCCATGGAGACGAGCCGCTTCTCGCTCCAGCGGGTGATGCGCCCTTCAGCATCGCGTGCCCGGATCTCACGCAGGAGAAGACCGCGCTTGAGATCCAGCGATTGGCTGTAGGAGAGGATCTCGACCTCGTCGATATGGAACCATGGCCCCTCGCCGATGCAAAAGCTCAAGGGCAGCCAGTTCGGCAGATTGACGAGATCCTCGTTTTCGACCTTGCGGCCCGAGACCTCGCTGGTCAGGCGGTTATAGCCGCCGGCGAGATAGGTACCCGGATAATGCGTGCCGTCATCGGCGGTATCGGGGCTCGCGCCGCGCGTGGCGAAATAACCGTTGCCCAGCGTACACAGTGCCTCGTGAAGGGCTTCGCGGTCGGGATCGTAGGAATCGTAGGTCAGCACCCAGCCGAGGGTCTCTTCGCTCATGCGGTCCTTCCAGGGTCGGCATTGGCAGGTCACGACGCGAACGCGCCGCACGGGCTCGCGGTTCCGGCACCGAATGCCGCAACGCGTGCCGATTATGCCCGTCTTTGCACCCGCACCATATGCGGACTGCCCCTTACGAAGAGCCTTTCCGCCTGCCTCGGCCCCGCCATGAGCGACCTTCAGTCCAGTTTCTGCGCCACCGCCGCTTCCGCGAATGTCGCCATGCCGGCATGGCAATGGGCCGCGGCCTTGATCAGCCCCATCGCCATGGCCGCGCCCGAGCCTTCGCCCAGGCGCATGTCGAGGGCGAGCAGCGGCACCTTGCCCAGACGTTCGAGCACGTCGCGATGGGCGCCCTCCGCCGAGAGATGACCGAAGACGCAGTGATCGAGGGCGCGCGGATCGATCGCGTGCAGGATCGCCGCCGCCGCCGTCGCGACATAGCCATCGACCACCACCGGCACGCGTTCGCTGCGTGCAGCCAGGATCGCCCCGGCCATGGCCGCGATCTCGCGCCCGCCCAGACGCGCGAGAACCGCGAGCGGATCATCGAGATGATCGCGATGCAGCGCGATCGCCGCCTCCACCGCCGCGACCTTGCGTTCAAGCCCGGCATCATCGACGCCGGTGCCGCGCCCCACCCAATGCGCCGCCTCGCCGCCATAGAGCGCGGTGAAGATCGCCGCCGCGATGGTGGTGTTGCCGATCCCCATCTCGCCGATGCCGAGCAGATCCGTACCGCCGGCGATCGCCTCCATGCCGAAGGCCATGGTCGCCACCGCATCCTTGTCGCCCATGGCGGGCTCACGGGTGATATCCCGGGTGGGCATGTCGACCGCGAGGTCGAAGACCTTGAAGCCGAGCCCGTAGGCCGCGCAGATCTGGTTGATGGCGGCGCCGCCATTGGCGAAATTGCCCAGCATCTGCTGGTTCACCGCATCGGGAAAGGCCGAGACACCCTGCGCGGTGACGCCGTGGCTCCCGGCAAAGACGGCGACGAGGGGGCGGGCGATGACGGGCTTCTCCTTCGCCTGCCAGGCGGCGAGCCATTCCACCAGCCATTCCAGCCGCCCGAGGCTGCCGGCGGGCTTGGTGAGCTCGCCGTTGCGCGCCCGCACGGCCGCGACCGCCTGCTGATCCGCCTGAGGCATCGCGGCCACGATCTGGCGGATATCGTCGAAGGGATGGCCGGAATTGTCGGTCGCGCTCATGGCAGCTTCTCCTCGCGGGGGATTTTCAAGGGGTTCGGTTGGCGGCGCAGCTATAGCGGGCTATGGGGACGGGGTGAAGGTATTGCGGCGTGACGGGCGCGGAAAGGTGTCGTTGATGGATCGGGATGGTCATGAGTGATGAATCACGCGATCGCGAACCGGATCGGCCCGAATCCGGGCCGCGCGCGCTCGCGCTTGATCTCGCCCGGGCGCTGCGCTTCTTCTCCCGTCTGCCTGTGCCGGCCCTGCCCTTCGAGCGTGATCCGCACGCCTTGCCCGATTTCAGCCGCATGACGCGGATGCTGCCGCTTGCCGGCGCGCTGATCGCCCTGCCCGGGGCGCTGCTGCTGCTCGTCGCCCTCGCTCTCGGCCTGCCGGCGATACCCGCCGCGACACTTGCCGTGGCAGTCACCCTGATCGCCAGCGGCGGCCTGCACGAGGACGGGCTCGCCGATTGCTGCGATGCGCTCGGTGCGCGCGGTGACCGCGATCGCCGGCTTGCGATCATGAAGGATTCGGCCATCGGCAGTTTCGGCGCAGCCGGGCTGACCCTCGTCCTGATCATGCGGGTGAGCCTGGTTGCCGGCATTGCCGATCTCGCCGGCATAGCCGCTGCCGCTGCGGCGCTGGTCGGCATGGCAGGGCTGTCGCGCTGGATCGCCCTGTGGCTGATGCTGCGCCTGCCGCCGGCGCGCAAGAGCGGTGCCTCCGCCTCGGCCGGGCGGGTCCGGGCGCGTGATTTCGTCATTGCCGGCGTGATCGCGGTCGTATTGGCCGCCCTGCTGCTGCTTTCCGCCGGTCACGGCCTGTTTGCCATCCTCCTCGTGCTGCTGCTCGCCGGCACCACCGTCGCGCTCTGTCAGATCCTCGCGCATCGTCTGATCGGGGGACAGACGGGCGATGTCATCGGCGCCACGCAGCAATTGTCCGAAATCGCCGCACTCACCGCCCTCTTGATCCTGATACCCGCCTGACCCCATCTACCACCTGTCCTGAACCCGCGCCGGAGCCCGTTTCCGATCATGTCATCTGCTTCTTCTCCCTGCATCAAGGTCTGCCTGATCGACGACGAAACCGGTCTGTGCGAGGGCTGCGGACGCACGCGCCACGAGATCGCAGGCTGGGGGCGCCTCTCGGAGACAGAGCGTCTTGGTATCATGGCCGGGCTGGAAGCGCGCATGCGCAAGGCCTTTCTGGGTGAAGATGCAAGCGTAGAGCAGGAGCCGGGCAGCGCAAGGCGGGATGGCTGATCATGCCCGGCGCGATCGGTTTCGGCATTCTCCTCGTCGGACTCGCGATCCTCGTCTTCACGTTCGGCGAGCGCGATATCCTGGGGATGACGCCGGACCAGTTCGCCCGCGTGACGGCGCTGTCGGCGCTGCTGCTGCTGCTCTCCGGGTCAGTCTTCGGACGCTATCGCGGACGGTTGTCGGATGCGTTTCGCGCCGTCGTGATCTGGGTCACGATGATCATCGCCCTGATGGCGATCTACACCTACCGTTTCGAGCTCGAGACGGTGGTCAGCCGTGTGCTCGGTGAGGCCGCGCCGGGCATGACGCGGGTGACAGAGCCCGGCGAGGTGATGGTGACGCGTGGCGGGACCGGCGGATTCGTGCTCGACGGGGCAGCGAACGGGGCTTCCATGCGCTTCATCTTCGATACCGGCGCGGATGTGGTGGTGATCACCATGGATGATGCGCGGCGTATCGGATACGAAGCGGATGATCTGCGCTTCGTCGTGCCGGTCGTTACCGCCAACGGGCGCACCATGACGGCGCCGATCACCCTCGACAGACTGACCATCGGCGACATCACGCAGCGCCGTGTGCGCGCCCTGGTCGCCCGGCCCGAAGCATTGTCGCACAATCTTCTGGGCATGAGTTACCTCGACGGGCTCGCCTCCTATGAGGTGCGCGGCAACCAGTTGATCCTGCGCGGGCGCTAGAGTGGCGCCCGGGACGCGAAGCGTTGCGTCAATGGCGCCCCTTGCGTCGTATCCTTGCGGATTTCACGGAAATTCCGGCTGATTTCCCGGAACAGCTTGACATTTCCGGGCGTTGGGATCATGCCCGCTCCGTCGCAGCTCGGCGATGCCTATCCAATAGAGAGAATGATGGACGACAGCCCTAGTCGGCGCTTCTGCGGAAGCGCCATGAATTCAGATGCGCAAGCTGCGCAGGCGGGTAACCGCACCGGCATGACGGTTCTGTTCGGCTGATCGCCGTTCGACCAGCTCACGCCGGTGTGCATACCGGCGAGGAGGTGGTCATGACGAAAAACCAGGCTCTTCTCGATCTCGAGATCGATCGCAACGTCCTCGCGGACGACGAAACCCTCGCTATCGTGGCGCAGGCGCTGCGCACCTGTCTCAGGGACGGCGACAAGAAGACATTGCGGGCCTTCCTCGACTCGCAGGAACCGGCGGATATCGCCACCATCCTCGACACGCTCGAAGCCGCAGAGGCGCTCGCCGCCATGCGCCATGTCGATCTGTATGAACAGGCGCAGATCTTCGGCTATCTGGATCCCGAATACCAGATCGAGCTCTCCGATCTCATGGGCCGACGCGAATTGGCACGGCTGATGAGCGCGATGAGCCATGACGAGCGCGTCGATCTGTTCAAGAATCTTGACCCCGTGGCCCGGGAAGCCGTGCTGCCCGGCCTCGCCAAGGCCGAGCGTGACGATCTGCGCAAGCTCGCTTCCTATCCGGAGGACACGGCGGGCTCGATCATGACCTCGGACTACGCCACCCTGACGCCCGACATGACGGCCAAGGAGGCGATCGAGGCCCTGCGCAACCAGGCGCTCGATGCCGAAACGGTTTATCAGGCCTATATCATCGACGAAGAGCGCCAGCTTGTCGGCGTGATCAGCCTGCGCGACCTGATCGTGGCGCGGGCCAATGCGCGCGTGCGCAATCTGATGGATACCAATCCGGTCTTCATCCGGGCCGAGGCGGATCGCGAGGAAGCCGCCCAGATCATCTCCCGCTACGACCTGATCGCCCTGCCGGTGATCAACGGCGGCGACAAACTCGTCGGCATCGTCACCCAGGACGACGCCATGGACGTGCAGGAACAGGAAGCCACCACCGACTTCCACAAGGTCGGTACGGTGTCCGGGCTGAAGGCGAATGTGCGCGATGCGAGCATCTTCGTGCTCTATCGCGCGCGCATCGTCTGGCTGGTGCTGCTCGTTTTCGGCAACATCTTCTCCGGCGCCGGCATCGCCTTCTTCGAGGATACCATCGCGGCGCATCTCGCGCTTCTGTTCTTCCTGCCGCTGCTGATCGCCTCGGGCGGCAATGCCGGTGCGCAATCCGCGACGCTGATGGTGCGGGCGCTGGCGACGGGCGATGTGCGGATGAGCGACTGGGCCTCCGTGCTCGGGCGCGAATTCGCCACCGCGCTCCTGCTCGGGCTGACCATGGCCGCTGCGGTCTCCCTGATCGGGGTGCTGCGGGCCGGGCCCGACATCGCTCTCGTCGTGGCCTTGTCGATGGTGGCGATCGTGCTGGTCGGCGCGATGATCGGCATGTCCCTGCCCTTCGTGCTCTCCCGTCTCAAGCTCGATCCCGCCACCGCGAGCGCGCCACTGGTGACCTCGATCGCGGACGTGACCGGGGTGTTGATCTATTTCACCATCGCGACGCAGGTCCTGGCGATGCAGGCGACGTAAGGGTTCCGGCCCCATTGATGCCGCGCCGCGACGAGTGCGGCAATATGGTCACAGGCAGGGGCTTCCGCTCGAGGCGTGGTCAGGCGGAACTTGGCGATTCGATGGCAATGCCTTAGGGGTTCTACGGGGTCGGTATCCTCCGCCCGAATCACGTTTTGACGGATTGCTGTCGGCCATGATCGCTTCACGTGCCCTGAAGGGCCTCGCCCGGATCGCCACCGCGCGCCTCTCCCTGCTCGCCGCCCTCGGCCTTCTGGTCGCGGCCTGCCAGCCGCATGAGCCCAACCCGGCGATCCAGGCCGATACGGGTCATCTCAATGCCTGGTATTCCGGCCTGATGGCGGATGATCCCTATGACGTGCCTCTGGTCAACAAGGCGTTGCTTGATCGTAAATTCCACCGCCAGCGCGTGGATTATCCGGGCCGCGAAGCGCCGGGCACGATCGTGGTCGATATCGACAATCGCTTCCTCTATCTCGTCGAGGATGGCGGCAAGGCCATGCGTTACGGCATCGGCGTCGGCCGCAACGGCTTCGCCTGGCGCGGCGATGCCCGCATCGCACGCACCGGCGTGTGGCCGAACTGGAGCCCGACCGACAACATGCGCCGGATCGATCCGTCGCTGCCCGTGCATATGGAAGGCGGAATCGAGAATCCGCTCGGCGCCCGCGCGCTCTATCTGTATCAGGGCAGCCGCGACACGCTGTTTCGCATTCACGGCACCAACGAGCCCTGGTCGATCGGCGAGGCGGTCTCCTCGGGCTGCGTGCGCCTTCTCAACGAAGACATCGTCGATCTCTACAACCGCGTGCAAGTCGGCGCGCGCGTGACGGTACGGCGCGGCGGTCTCGGGGCGTAACATCGGCCTGATGATGATCGGGAGCGAAGGGAGCGGCGTGCCGCTCCCTTTTTCGTTCCGGCGTCAGGCATTGCCTGCGAGGATGCCGAGCGCCGCCTCGACACCGCCGCCACGATGCGGGATGCCGGCCTGTTTCAGGCCGAGTTCCACGCCGGCGATCGTGCCGGTGACGGATGCATCGCTGAAATCGCCCAGATGCCCGATCCGGAAGACGCGATCGGCAAGCGGGCCGAGCCCGTTGCCGAGCGACATGTTGGCGCGCTCCAGGATGGTCTCGCGCAGGGCGTCGGCGGAATGCCCCTCGGGCAGGCGCACCGCCGTCAGTGAGGCAGAATGGCGGGCGGGATCGGCGCATTGGGTCTCGAAACCCCAATGCGCCACGGCGGCGCGGGTGGCCCGGGCCGCACGCTCGTGCCGGGCAAAGACATTGTCCATCCCCTCCGCCTGGAGGAGTTCGATCGCCACTTTCAGCCCCTGAAGCATGTTCGTCGCCGGGGTGTAGGGGAACACGTTCGAGGCATTGGCCGCGATCATGTCCTCCCAGTCCCAGAAGGCGCGCGGCAGCCGCGCCGTAACGGAAGCGGCCCGCGCCTTGGGCGAAACTGCATTGAAAGAGAGCCCCGGCGGCAGCATCAGCCCCTTCTGCGAGCCCGCCACGGTCACGTCGACCCCCCAGCCGTCGTGATCATATTCGATCGATGCGAGCGAGGAGATCGTATCCACCATCATCAGGGCAGGGTGGCCCGCAGCATCGATCGCCTTGCGCAGGGCGGGTATGTCGGAGGCGACGCCCGTCGAGGTCTCGTTATGCACCACGCAGACCGCCTTGATCGCATGGCCGCGATCCGCGCGCAGCCGCGCCTCGATCGCTGCTGCATCGACGCCCCCGCGCCAGTCGCCCGGCAGGATCTCCGCCTTCAGCCCGAGCCGTTCGGCGAGCTTGCGCCACAGGCTTGCAAACCAGCCGGTCTCGAACATCAGGACATGATCGCCCGGCGAGAGCGTGTTGACCAGGGCGGCTTCCCAGGCGCCTGTACCCGAGGCGGGAAAGATTATCACGGGCTCGCACGTGCCGAAGATCGGGCGGATGCCTTCGAGAACCGTCCCGGCGAGGCGCTTGAATTCCGGCCCGCGATGGTCGATCGTCGGACGCGCGATTGCTTCCAGCACGGGCAGCGGACAATTGGTCGGTCCGGGAATCTGCAAAAAATGGCGACCGGTGGCAATTGACGGCATGGCGGGCTCCTCCTCCGGGACGATCGCGCGTCGACCCTGCCGATGCATCGCAAAGCCATCCGGCGCTGACAAGCGCGCCGCTGCCGTTTGCCCCTTTGGCCAGATGCCCGAAGCCGCCCGTTCCAGGGAGGCGCCCGCCGCGTTGCGTCGCCCGTGCTACTGCGCCGTCCAGCCGCCATCGACGGACAGATTGGCCCCCGTGATCTGGCTGGCCGCATCCGAGCAGAGAAATACTGCCATGGCACCGATCTGGTCGACGGTCACGAATTGCTTGGTGGGCTGCGCCTTGAGCAGCACGTCCTCGATCACCTGCTCCTTCGTCAGCCCCCGCGCCTTCATCGTATCGGGGATCTGGTTTTCGACGAGCGGTGTCCAGACATAGCCGGGGCTGATGCAGTTCACGGTGACGCCCGCCTGCGCCGTCTCGAGCGCCACGGTCTTGGTCAGGCCCGCGAGCCCGTGCTTGGCCGCGACATAGGCGGCCTTGTAGGGCGAGGCGACGAGGGAATGCGCCGAGGCGGTGTTGATGATGCGGCCCCAGCCCTTCTGCTTCATGCCGGGCACGGCGAGGCGGATGGTGTGAAAGGCGGAAGAAAGGTTGATCGCGATGATCTGGTTCCATTTCTCGATCGGGAATTCCTCGACCGCCGAGACATGTTGAATACCGGCATTGTTGACGAGGATGTCGATCGTGCCGAGCCTCTCCTTCGCCTCCGCCATCATCCGCGCAATCGCATCGGGATCACACATATCGGCGGGCGAGGTATAGGATTTGACCTTGCAGTTCTGCGCGATGTCATCGGCGATCTGCGCATTCTCCTGCGGATCACCCAACCCGTTGATCACCACATCGGCGCCCTCGGCGGCGAGCGCGCGGGCGATGGCGAGGCCGATCCCGGAAGTGCCTCCGGTCACGAGGGCGGTCTTTCCTGCAAGGCTCATGATGGTCTCCGGGTTGGTTGTGGGTCATGGGCTGTCTGGTGGTGCTTTCGGCAGCGCGCCCGACCGTACTTCTCGCGCATGATAATACAATCCCCCGCCCGGATTGGGAGGGTCAAGATCGCCCGGTATGAAGGCCGCACCGGGACTCCCCTCTTCCCGGTGGAGAGAGGCTGGGGGTGAGGGGGTATCAGAATTCTGCGCGGCGTCGATGAAGCGTACAGCCGCCATCGACGCCGGAGATTGTTCTGCACCGCCCCTCACCCCCGACCCCTCTCGACGGAGGGAGAGGGGAGACGGGCCGCCCCCCTCACTTGATGCGTTCGAGCACCGAGACGTAATTGGCAACCGCCGCGCCGCCCATGTTGAAGATGCCGGCAAGCGTTGCGTCCTTGATCTGGATGCCGCCCGCCTCGCCGGCGAGCTGCATGGCGGAAAGCGCGTGCATGGAGACGCCTGTGGCGCCGATCGGGTGACCCTTGGCCTTGAGGCCGCCCGACGGGTTGACCGGCAGCCTGCCGTCTTTCTGCGTCCAACCCTCCTTGACGGCGCGGGCGCCCTCGCCCTCGGGGGTGAGCCCCATCGCTTCGTATTCGATCAGTTCGGCAATGGTGAAGCAGTCATGCGTCTCGACGAAGGAGAGATCGTCGAGGGTAATGCCGGCATCCGCGAGCGCGCTGGCCCATGCCACGCTGCAACCCTCGAATTTGAGGATGTCGCGCTTCGACATGGGCAGGAAATCCTGCTTGTGGGCGGTGGCGCGGAAGGCGATGGCGCGCTTCATGCGCAGACCCGTCTCGACATCGGTGATGACGAGCGCTGCCGCACCATCCGAGACGAGGGAGCAATCGGTGCGCTTGAGCGGGCCGGCAACGAAGGGATTCTTCTCCGATTCGGTGCGGCAGAACTCGTAGCCGAGATCCTTGCGCATCTGGGCATAGGGGTTGGCGACGCCGTTGGCGTGGTTCTTGGCCGCGATCATGGCGAGCGCGTCGGACTGGTCGCCATGGCGCTGGAAATAGCCGGCGGCGATCTGACCGAACACACCGGCAAAGCCGCCCTCGATCTCGCCATCCTCGGGCAGATAGGAAGCCTTGAGGAGGTTGCGGCCGATCTCCTTGCCCGGCGTCGTCGTCATCTGCTCGACGCCGACCACGAGCACGATTTTCGCGCGCTTCGCCTCGATCGTCTTCACCGCCTGCTGCACGGCGGCGGAGCCGGTGGCGCAGGCATTCTCGACGCGGGTCGCAGCCTTGAAGCGCAGGGCGTCATCGGCCTGGAGCACCAGCGAGGCGGTGAAATCCTGGGCGCTGAACCCCCCGTTGAAATGGCCGAGCACGATCTCGTCGACATCACCGGCCTCGATACCGGCATGGGCAATCGCCTCGCGGGTCACCCGCACGACCATGCTCTCGACGGTCTCGGTATCGTGCTTGCCGAAAGGCATATGGGCCCAGCCCACGATGGTGGCGGTCATGATGAAGCATCCTCCGGATTTTCCTATGCGACCGACTTGCAATGCCGCCGGTCGATTGATGCCAATGTGGCCCCGCGCGCAGGCAAGAGCAAGAGCAAGAGGATGGCGCCCGCCCGGGCGGGCGCAGAATGCCGGAATCATTTCGCGGGAAAAGCGGAGAGGCCCCTAGCCTCACCGTGAGAGATGTTATAATAGAACATTCATGAGTGATCCCCACAGCCATCAAGCAGCAGGTCACGGCCATGCGCCGCGCGCAAGAGCGCTGGCGCCGAGCTGGTCGCTGATGCGGCTGTCGGCCTTGCAGCGCCTTGCCGGGGCGGGCCTCCTGCTCGCACTGGTCTGGCTGACACTGGCCCGACTGATCGGCTGGATCTGAACATGACGGAACCGATGACGCACATGACGACACAGGCAGCAATCCGTTTCGACGATGTGACGCTCGGCTATGACCGCCACCCCGCCGTGCATCATCTCGACGGCGTGATCGCACGCGGCAGCCTGACGGCGATCGTCGGCCCCAACGGCGCGGGCAAATCCACGCTTCTGAAGGGGATCGTCGGCGCGCTGCGTCCGCTGGGCGGGCGCATCGAGATGCCGCGTCGCGCGACGGTGCAGCAGGACGGGACAGCGGCACAGACCCGCATCGCCTATCTGCCACAGGCTGCCGAGCTCGACCGCAGCTTCCCGATTCCCGTCTATGACCTCGTCGCCATGGGTCTGTGGAGCCGGCGCGGTCTGTTCGGGGGGATCCGCCGCGCGGATCATGCCCGCATCGCGGAAGCGATCGCCGCCGTCGGCATGGCCGGGTTCGAGCGCCGTACCATCGGCACGCTTTCGGGCGGGCAGATGCAGCGCGTGCTGTTTGCCCGGCTCTTGCTGCAGGATGCCTCGCTGATCCTGCTGGACGAGCCCTTCACCGCGATCGACGCCAAGACGACCCGCGATCTGCTCGATCTGGTCCGGCGCTGGCATGACGAGGCCCGCACCGTCATCGCCGTTCTGCACGATATCGACCTGGTGCGCGAAGTCTTCCCCGAAACACTTCTGATCGCACGCGAGCCCGTCGCCTGGGGCGCCACGGACAATGTCCTGCGTCCGGAGAATCTCCTGCGCGCACGCCGCATGGTCGAGGCGAACGATCCGTTCGCCCAGGCCTGCGAACGCGCATGACCCCGGGGACGTGATCGTGTTCGACGCCCTGATCGGCCCCTTCATCCAGTTCGACTTCATGCGCCGGGCGCTGTTCGGCGCATTGGTGCTGGCGCTGGGCGCCGGGCCTGTCGGCGTGTTCCTGATGCTGCGGCGCATGAGCCTGACCGGCGATGCCATGGCACATGCGATCCTGCCCGGGGCCGCGATCGGCTTTCTGATTGCCGGGCTGTCTCTGCCCGCCATGACGCTCGGCGGACTGACTGCCGGAATCGTCGTGGCCGTGCTCTCGGGGCTGGTGACGCGCTATACGGTGCTCAAGGAGGATGCGTCACTCGCGGCCTTCTATCTGCTCTCGCTCGCGCTCGGCGTCACCATCGTGTCCCTGCGCGGGTCCAGCGTCGATCTCATGCATGTGCTGTTCGGCTCCGTGCTCGCCCTCGACGATGCCGCGCTGATCCTGATCGCTTGCATCACCAGCGTGACCCTGCTGATCCTCGCCGCGACCTATCGCGGTCTGGTCATGGAATGCGTCGATCCGATGTATCTGCGCTCGGTGGCGCGGATCGGCACGCCACTGCATCTGGTCTTTCTCGGTCTCGTCGTGCTCAATCTCGTCGGTGGCTTCCAGGCGCTCGGGACCCTACTCGCCGTCGGGCTGATGATGCTGCCTGCAGCCACTGCGCGGTTCTGGAGCGCGGATGTCACCATGATGGTCATCATCGCCGTCGCCACGGGCATGTTCTCCGGGATGGGCGGTCTGCTGCTCTCCTACCATCACGGCCTGCCGGCCGGCCCCGCGATCATCCTGGTCGCCGGTATCGCTTATCTGATTTCGCTCTTCCTCGGGCGTGAAAGCGGCCTGATCCGGGCCGCCTTGCCACGCCGCCACCTCGAAGCCTGAAGCGCTGATGCGAAAACGGAGGTTTTTATGCTTCACAGACGTAATATTATAACATTGCTTGCCGGGACGATGCTGGTCGGAGCAAGCAGCATTCCCGCGCTCGCGCAGGAGCGCATCCAGGCAGTCGCGACCTTCTCGATCGTCGGTGACATCGTCGGCAAGGTCGGCGGCGAGCGCCTCGATGTGACGACGCTGGTCGGTCCTGACGGCGACGGTCACGTCTATTCGCCCAGCCCCGCCGATGCCCGCCGCCTCGCCGAGGGTGATATCGTCTTCACCAACGGTCTTTTGTACGAGGGCTGGATCGATCGCCTGATCGCCTCCTCGGGTACGCAAGCCCCGGTCGTCGCGGTTGCGGACAATATCGACGCGATCCCCGATGGCGGGCATGGCGATGCACATGACGATCACGGCCACGATGACCACGGCCACGATCACGATGACCACGGTCACGACCACGACCACGATCATGACGGCCACGAGCACGATCATGGCCACGATCATGACGACCACGACGACCATGGCCACGACGATCACGACCACGGGCATGACGATCACGGGCATGACGATCACGGGCATGACGACCACGGGCACGACGATCACGGGCATGACGATCACGGGCATGACGATCACGTCCATGGCGAATTCGATCCGCATGCCTGGCAGGATGTCGGCAATGTGAAGGTCTATGTGGCCAATATCCGTGATGCGCTGATCGCGCATGATCCCGATGGCGCGGAACTCTACAGCAGCAATGCCGAGGCCTATATCACCGAGCTCGCCGCGCTCGATGCCGAGATTCGCGAGGCCGTGGCGGCCCTGCCGGAAGGCGCGCTGGTGATCACCAGCCATGATGCGTTCCGCTATTTCACGCATGCCTATGATCTGGAATTCGATGCCCCGCTTGGCACGTCCACCGAGGTCGAGGCCACGGCACGGGATGTGGCGCGGCTGATCGGGACCATTCGCGCCAACGACATCCGCGCGGTCTTTGCCGAATCGCTGACCGATGCCCGGCTGATCGAGCAGATCGCACGGGAGGCCGGGGTGCCGGTTGCCGGCACGCTCTATTCGGATGCACTTTCTCCGCCCGACGGCCCGGCGGGGACTTACATCGACATGATGCGACACAATATTAGTCTCATCAGCGAAGGTCTCGGTTCCTGAGGCCTTCCGGCAAATACGAAGCGGCGGGGCGATCGATGCGCCCCGCCGCCTTCGATCAGGAGGCAACAGATGTCCGATACGCAGCCGCAGACCGAAGCCCTCACCGGCAAGATCCCCGTCACCGTCCTGACCGGGTATCTCGGCGCGGGCAAGACGACGCTTCTCAACCGCATCCTCACCGAAAACCACGGCAAGCGTTACGCCGTCGTCGTGAACGAGTTCGGCGAGGTGGGGATCGACAACGACCTCGTCGTGGGCGCGGACGAGGAAGTCTTCGAGATGAACAACGGCTGCATCTGCTGCACCGTGCGCGGCGACCTGATCCGCATCATGGACGGGTTGATGAAACGGCGCGGCAAGTTCGACGCGGTCATCGTCGAGACGACGGGGCTGGCTGATCCGGCCCCCGTCGCCCAGACCTTCTTCATGGATCAGGATGTCGCCGACGCGGCGCGGCTCGACGCGGTCGTCACCGTCGCGGATGCGAAATGGCTCGTGGAGCGGCTGAAGGATGCGCCGGAGGCCAAGAACCAGATCGCCTTCGCCGATGTGATCCTCCTGAACAAGGTCGATCTCGTCAGCGAGGCCGAACTCGCCGATGTCGAGGCGCGTATCCGCACCATCAACCCCTATGCCCGACTGCATCGCACCACGAAATGTGATGTCGAGATCGCACAGGTTCTGGAGCGCAATGCCTTCGATCTGGAGCGCATCATCGAACTGGAGCCCGATTTCCTCGAGGAAGGCCATCACCATCACCATGACGAGGAGATGCAATCCATCGCCATCACCCTCGACGGTGAGGTCGATCCGGAGAAGTTCCTGCCCTGGATTTCCGAACTCACGCAGGTGCAGGGGCCGGACATCCTGCGCTGCAAGGGCATCGTCGCCTTCCCCGACGAGCCCAAGCGCTTCGTCTTCCAGGGCATCCACATGATCCTCGACGGCGATGTCCAGGGTGACTGGAAAGCCGGTGAGCCCCGCCGCTCCCGCGTCGTCTTCATCGGGCGCAATCTCGACGAGGCGGCGATCCGCGAGGGCTTTCTCGCCTGCGCCGCATGATGGCTGTGCGCGTGCATCGCGGCGCGGTTTCCGTTAGGCAAGGAGCGTCCGGCAGCCGCCGGGCGCACCACGCGAGGACGACATGCCGCCGCTTTTCGAAGAACTCGACTGGAGCCCGACCCCGATCGGACCGGTAAGCCTGCGCCGCCGGCAGGACCTGCGCACCGGCAAAGACGTCTACGAGGTCAAGCTCGGCGAGGAATTCCTCATGTCGAGCCGGTTCACCGCCTCCGAAATCGCGCTCGCCCGCGCCGGTCTGGCCATGACGGAAGGCGATCACCTCGATGTCGTGGTCGGAGGTCTCGGACTCGGCTATACGGCGGTGGAAGCCCTGGCCGATCCGCGCCTGCGCTCGCTCACCATCGTGGAATATCTCGAACCTGTGATCGCCTGGCACCGTAACGGGCTTTTGCCGCTCAGCGCGATCCTGCGCGATGATCCGCGCGTGCGCTTCGTCGCGGGCGATTTCTTCGCCATGAGCGCCGACGATGGCTTCGATCCCGATGAGCCCGGTCGCCGATTCGACGCGATCCTGCTCGATATCGATCACAGCCCGGAGGCCCTGCTCGATGCGCGCAGCGACAGTTTCTACACGCCGCAAGGGCTGAGCAGCCTCGCGCGCCATCTGTTGCCGCGCGGGGTGTTCGGCCTGTGGTCGAACGAGAGCCCGGATCCGCGCTTCGCCGAGCGGCTCGCCGGCGTGTTCGACGCGGCCCGTGCCGAGACCGTGCGCTTTTACAATCCCTTGCAGGAGAAAGAGGCGGTGCAATGCGTCTATCTCGGGCGCCGGCGCGACGGATGAGGCGAAGCCATGCCCGTCGATTCCACCGGACCCGCGACGCCGCCATGCGCGCCGTCTCCGCCATGCCCGCTCTGCCGCAGCCGATCCGCGCAAGCCTTCGTCACGGTCACGGGACGCGATTACTTCCGCTGTCCGCTTTGCGCCTTGCGCTTTGTCGATCCGGCGCATCATCCCGACCGCGAGACCGAGCGCGCCTGTTACGCGCTGCACGAAAACGATCCTGACGATCCGCGCTACCGCGCCTTTCTCGCCCGGCTGGCAGACCCCCTCCTCGCGGAACTGCCCCCCGGCGCATCCGGCCTCGATTACGGCAGCGGCCCCGGCCCGGCGCTCGCCGCCATGCTGCGCGAGGCCGGGCACCGGGTCGCGCTCTACGATCCTCTCTTCGCCCCGGATACCCGGGTGCTGGAGAAGAAGTATGATTTCGTCACATGCACCGAGACCGCCGAGCATTTTCATGATCCGGCCCTCGAATTCACCCGGCTCGACGCGCTCTTGCGCCCCGGCGGGTGGCTTGGCCTGATGACGATATTCCAGAATGACGATGCGCGCTTCGCCGGCTGGCATTACCGGCGCGATCCCACCCATGTCGTGTTCTACCGGGAAGAGACCATGCACTGGATCGCCGACCGTTTCGGCTGGCACTGCACGATCCCGCGTCCCGATGTGGTGCTGATGCGCAAGCCGGGCGGGTCGGCAGAGGGGCAGACGTGACCAATTTCCTGCACGAGGCCCGTTTCAGGGCGGTGGCCGGAGTGCTGCGTGAGGCGGGTGCCCGCCGCATTCTCGATCTCGGCTGCGGCGACGGCGATTTCATCCTGCATCTGCTGGATGATTCGCAGATCGCGGCGATCACCGGGGTGGAAAAGGACGAAGCCGCATTGGGGCGGCTGCGTACACGGCTGCGCGATCATCCGCTCGCGCGGAAGGTGCAGATCATCGCCGGCGACATCACCCGCCCGCCGCCCGGCTTGCCGCAAGCGGATGCAATTGTCCTGGTCGAGGTGATCGAGCATCTCGGTCCAGGTCCCCTGCAAGCGCTGGAGCGCGTCCTCCTGCGCGACATCGCCCCGCCGCTCGCCGTGATCACGACGCCGAATGCCGAGATGAATCCGCTTCTCGGTGTGAAACCCGGGCGCATGCGCCATCGCGATCACCGTTTCGAATGGGACCGAAAGCGCTTTCGCGCCTGGGCGGAAGCCGTCGCCGCACGCCACGGCTACACCCTGGATCTCACTGATATCGCCGGCAAGCATCCACGATTCGGCGGCGCCAGCCAGATGGCGGTGTTTGCCCGCGACAGCTCCGGTCGGTGAGCCGAGGCTGGACGGCATGTGAAGGTTTTCGGCGCGAACCCCTTTGTTTGATGGGGGCGTTGCCGGAGGTCCTTGCCTATCATCGCATCGCAAATCAGCCGAAGGGGACGCCATGACCATCCGACCCAACGCGCCGAAGCGCTTTCCCGCCATGAAAATCGCCAGCGCCCTCAGCCTTGCGCCGCTGCTGGTGCCGCTGCTCGCCGATTCGCCCGTGCAGGCGGCAGCCCGCCCCGAATCGCATGCGCTGGTCTTCACCGCAGAACCCCCGCCTTCGCAGATGAGCGTGACACCGCTACCGGAAATCACGATCGGCGACGCGGCATTGGCTCAGCGTAAGGCGCTGGTTTCAGGCAGTACCGGCGCGCGATCGGGCGCCGGTTCCATTGGAACGCGCGATGCGGTCGTGGTCGCCGCGGCCGATAGCGGCCCTGCCATGACATCCGATCCCGGTCCCGCATCTCCGCAGGGAGCAGGCGAAGGCCAGCCGGGCGGCGGCGCCTCGGGCGAGCCGCAGGTCGCCGATGACGGCATTCCGACGGCCCGCAGCTTTCCCGGCCTGCCGACCATGCCGGTGATTCCGACAGGGCCGGCGCGCGACGATCTCTTTCCGCTCGTCGATCCGCAGGATTCGTCCCGGTTCATGCCCGACGATGATATCGAGACCGTCAGCGACGGTTATCTGGAGGCGCCGCGCCAGGTCGAGGCGGGGCGTGAGTTCACCGCCCGATGGGATGATCGGCTGTCGCGGCATGATCGCGTGACAATCGTGCCGGAGGGCACACCGGACGAAATCCTCGGCGACGGACAGCAAAACATCCGGGTGGGCAACAACAGCAGGCGCGTCGTGCGCGCGCCCGATGCGCTCGGCACCTACGAGTTGCGCTATTTCTCCGACGACGAACAGCGTGTCCATGCGCGCGTCACCGTCGAAGTCCGCGACCCTTATATCGCGATCAGCGTGGATGACGAACTGCATGCGGGCCGCGATTTCACGGCCAGCTGGGACCGGCGGCTCTCGCGCCATGACCGGATCACCATTGTCCCGCACGATGCGCCGGAGGATGCGCTGGGTGAGGGAAGCCGAAATGTCCGCATCGGCAACAATGAGCGGCGGGTCCTGCTTGCGCCGGACGAACTCGGCATCTACGAGGTCCGCTACTGGCGCAACCGGCAGGAGCGCGTCGTCGGCAGCGCCCTGGTCAATGTCGTCGATCCGGAGATCGAACTCGACGCGCCCGATACGGCGATTGCCGGCACGGACTTCACCGTCGGCTGGGGCCAGCGGCTCTCGCGCCACGACCGGGTGACCATCGTCCCGCTCGGAGCGCCCGATGATGTTCTCGGCGAAGGGCAACAAAACACCCGTGTCGGCAACAACGAGCGCCGCACCCTGCGCGCGCCCGACACGCTCGGCGCATATGAAGTGCGTTACTGGCGCAATGAACAGGAACGCGTCGTCGGGCGTGAGATCATCGACGTGATCGATCCCGAGATCCTCGTCATGGCACCGCCGCAGGTCGAGGCGGGGAGGTGAATTCGACGTCAGCTTGAATGAACGGATTTCGCGCCATGATCGCATCACCATGGTGCCGACCGGATCTCCCGAGGAGATGGTGGGATCCGGGGAGCAGAACGTCCGGATCGGCAACAATCAGCGGCGCACCCTGCGCGCCCCCGGGATGGATGGCGAATACGAGGTGCGCTACTGGCGCAACGCACAGGAACGCCCCGCAGGCCGGGCGCTGATCACGGTCGTGCCCGAGGGTACCGATATCGCGACGACCGATCAGGATACCGCATCCGCGCAGGATCTGATTGCCCTGATGGAACGCCTCGTCGAGCGCGCAAACCGGCTCGACGCGGTCCCTGCAAACGAGCGCCGAGCAATCCGTGACGAACTGATCGCCTTCGGCCCGCCCGGCCTGCAGATGCTCGGCGAATTCATGGCCAGCGGCCGGATCGAGCCTTGGAAGGCAGCCGGGTTCATGGGCGGGTACTTCGATCCGGCACCGCCCCCTGCCATCAGGCCCTATACCGGCTTCGTTCCCCCGGCCGCCGGCATGGGCGGCAGTGCGGGCCAGGCGCCGGCACAGGCGGGCCAGGGTGATGCACAGGCCCCGGCGCAGCCTCAAACCCGGTCACAAGCGCAGAATACGGCAGAGCCGGGGGCACTCAGCCAGCAGGACGAGCGCAGCATCATCATGCTGATCGCCCGGCTCGAAGACGCGGCGCCGGGCGCGCAACAGGCGATCATCGATGAACTCGCCGGCTATGGGTCCGCAGCCACCGATATCCTGCTCGAAATGATGCAGGACGGTCTGATCGACCGCGCCCTCGCCCTGCGCGCCGCCGCCGCGATCGAGGCGGATGGCGAGACGCAGCAGGACCAGACGCGGCAGGACCAGATGCGCATGCAGCAAGCGCCCGTGCAGCAAGTCTCGCAGACGGATGCGCAACGACCCGCCGGCTATCAGGTCATCGGCGTGGCTGCCGACGACATGCTCAATGTCCGCGACCGCCCCGGCGTCCCCGGCAGTACCGTGATCGGGCAGCTGGCACCGGATGCGCGCAATGTCGAACGCAGCGGCGATGTGCAGGATGTGGGCGGGCGCGACTGGTGGCATATCCGCCATCACTCCCTTCCAGCCGATGGCGGCTGGGTGAATGCGCGCTTCCTCGCAGTACAGGGCGAGGGGGCGCAGACCGCCCCGGATGGTCCACGCAAGCCCTTCACCGAGGCCGAGGGCTATGCGGTCATCGATCACGGAGCCGTGCGCGACCGGCTGTTCGAGACCTTGCCGCAAACCTCCGCGATCTTCGCGCCGGGTGGCCGGCTCAACCCGCTCACCCAGGCGATTCTGATGCTGGAGAACGAGGAAGGCGTCGTGCCGCATGCGCGCTATCGCATCCGCTATGCCATGGAGGGGAGGGAAGACGGCACGGGCGGGCCGCCGGTGCCCTACAGCTTCGTCGCAATCGACCGCTATAATCTCGGCGCAGCCTTCCGTGAGGCGGTGGCGGAATCCTCTGGTGGGGCACGCACCCCGCCGCCGGAATCCTTCGATGCGGGCGAGCATGTCGCCTTCCGCATGACCTTCCGCCCGATCCAGGGCCGTACCGCCGATCCCGTGGCGATAAGCCGGCGGGTGATCTCCGATGACGAAGCCCGCACCACGCGCTGCCTCACCCTGCCCTGCCTCGATGTGGCCAGTGCCGGCGATGAGGCGATGCCCTGGCGCGAGCACGATGGCAGCGGCACGGGTTTCGATCGTCCCTACGAGGATATCCGCAACGGGGCCTATACGCCTGCCGCCATGGCGGATCTGCTCGTGCTCGAGAGTGGCGCGGCGCGGATCAGCGAGGGGGATCTGCGCTGGACGGGCTTCGAGGAATCCGAGAGCGTGCGCCCCGGCGAGCCTTTCTTCGAGATCGTGATGGATGTCAATCTGGCCCAGGATTTCGGCATCGAGGCCATCTCCTGGTACGGCCATCTGATGGATGATTCCGTCGCGGCGATCTGGCAGCGGGCGATGACCTTCGCGAGCGGGGATGCGGCGCCGCATCTGTTCACGGAGCGGGCCTTCGAATGTGCCCGCGGCACGCCCGGTCCGGCAGGGCTTTGCCCCTGATCGGATAACCGGGCAGGGCGGCGCTTCGCGCGGTTGCGCCCCGCCGGGATCCCAGCACCACCCACACGCAAAAAAGTCACGACCAGAGCAACAGGGGCAGGCATGTTCCAGCGCATCCAGCATTTCTTCAATACACTCTCGACCAACTGGTCGGAGGATCCCGGCGCGCGCGGTGCGGCCAAGATGACGGCGGGCGGGGTGCTCGTCGCCGAAGGCGTTTTCGGCGTGGTGCGTGGCCGGACCGGACGCAATGGACGACGGCAGCGCGGCGGCCTTCTCGGCGGGATACTCGGCATCGTCTTCGGCATCATCTTCATCAATGTTGCCGGTTTCGTGGAGGGGCCGGGCATCGATGATCCGGTCGAAATCACCGGAGAAGTCGTCGCCGTCGAGCGCGCCGGCACCAGCGGCGAGAACGACACGCCGATGTACCGCACCCGGATCGCCTATACCGTGGACGGAGAGAGCTACGAATTCAGTCCCCGTGGCCGAAGCTCATGGCGACCGAATGTGGGCGCGGATGTCGATGTCGCCTATTCCCGTTCGGACCCGGCCCATGCGAAGCGGATCGGCGGCATCGAGGAATGGGCGCCGCAGATCTTCGGCTGGGCCGGATGGTTCGTGGTCGTCACCTCCGCATTCAGCCTGCTCGTCAGCATCGCCCTGATCATCTTCGGCATCTGGCTGTTCCAGCAAGGCCGCGCCGATCGCCGGCTCAGCGGTGAGGATCGCAGCTTCTTCGGCGATCTCTTCGCCATCGCAAAGGACGTGCGCGCGGGCAATATGGATATCGCCGAGACGGCGGCCGGCATGGCGGGGGCTGCACAGGGATCCGGGCAGCCCGCTGCCGCAGCGCCCGCGCAGCCTGAAGCCGGCGCCGCATCCGCCACGGCAGCCACGGCTGCAGCGCCAGCCGGCTGGATGCTCGACCCTGCTGACGAGAGCATGCTGCGCTGGTGGGACGGGCAGCAATTTACCGATCAGCGCCGCCCGCGCGATTGAGGCCACTCAGCGGAACAGCATCACCGGAACAAGGCAGGAGCGCACCATTTCGCTGGTGGTGGAGCCGATGATCAGGCTGCGGATGCGCGAATGGCCATAGGCGCCCATCACCAGGAGATCGATCTTCTCGGCCTCGATGGCCGTGATGATGACGCTTTCGGGCTGGCCTTCGCGAATTTCCGAAGAGACGGTGAAACCGGCATCGCGCAGAACGCTTTGTGCGGTTTCCAGCCGCTCCCGCACCATGGCCGAGGGCTGGCCGACGGTGAGAAGGCGGCATTCCATGCCGGTGAAGAGCTTGCCGGCGGCGATGTGGCGCACGGCCTTCATCACGCTGTCGCCGCCATCGAAGGCGATCAGGAAACGGTTTTGCGGCTTGAACGCGCGCGAGGTGACGAGAACGGGCTTGCGCGAGGCCCGGACCACCCGCTCCAGATTGGAGCCGAGATGCATCCTGGCGAAATCCGCCGCCTCGCCACGCTTGCCGACGATGACGAGGGCGGCATCGCTCTCGGCTTCCTGCAGGGCCTCGACGAGATCGCCGTTGCGCAGGCGCGTGTTGATCTGTTCGACACCCTGTCCACCGATGCGCGCGCGGGCTTCCTCGAGGATCAGCCGTCCGCGCTTTTGCGCCAGCCGCGCCCGCTCCTCGTCATGCGAGGCCAGTTCGGCCAGAAGATTCTCCCGCGCATCCGCATTGATGGCGCCCGAGAGATCCGCCGGCGCCGTCGAGACGTCGCGACGCCCGAGCACATGCATCAGTTCGACCGGGTAACCGGTCTTCTGCGCGACCCACGCCGTATGATCGCAGACGCTTTGCGAATAGATCGAACCGTCGATCAGCGCCACCAGTGCGGACATGCCGCCTCCCTTTCGATTTCGCTTGCACGCCCATGGCCGCAAACCGCCACCATCGCGTCCGTTCCTCGCAGAATGACGGGGTCCCGGTCAAAAAACCAGCCGAATCGGGCCAGACCGGGCATGGATGCCGATCAATGCCCCATCAGCTTGTCCATGGCGCCCGGCTTGTCGTGGATGGCGAGCCTGTCGACGAGGGTTTCACTGGCCTGGTTCATGCCCACGAGTGCGACCTCGGCGCCCTCACGACGGAATTTCAAGACCACCATGTCGAGGGCGGCGACGCTGGAAATATCCCAGATATGGGCGCGTGAGACGTCGATCGTCACCTTCTCCAGCGCCTCGCGGAAATCGAAAGCGGCGGAGAAATTTTCAGCCGATGCGAAGAACAACTGCCCTTCGACCCGGTAGGTGCGATGCGCCCCGTCGGATGAGAGCGTGGAGGTGATGCGGAAGATCTGGGAGATCTTCCAGGCGAAGAATATCCCCGAGAGCAGCACGCCGACCAGCACGCCGATGGCGAGGTTATGGGTACCGACCACGGTGATCACGGTCGCGAGCATCACCACGGAGGAGGAGCGGGGGTGATCGCGAAGATTGCGGATCGAACTCCACGAGAAGGTCCCGATCGAGACCATGATCATCACCGCAACGAGCGCGGCCATCGGGATCACCCCCACCCAGTCGCCCAGCACCACGACCATGAAGAGCAAGAAGACGCCGGCGGCGAAGGAGGAGAGCCGCCCGCGACCGCCCGATTTCACGTTGATGATCGACTGCCCGATCATGGCGCAGCCGGCCATGCCGCCGATGAAACCGGTCGCGGTATTGGCCACGCCCTGCGCCACGCATTCCTGCTTCTTGTCGCTCGGCGTATCGGTCAGCTCGTCGACGATCGTCGCCGTCATCAGCGATTCGAGCAGACCCACCGCCGCGACCGCCGCCGAATAGGGCAGGATGATCATCAGGGTCTCGAGATTGAGCGGAATGTCGGGGATCAGGAAGACCGGCAGCGTCGAGGGCAATTCGCCCATATCGCCGACGGTGCGCAGATCGAAGCCCATCATCAGGGAGACGGCGGTGAGCACCACGATGCAGACCAGCGGGCTCGGCACGGACTTTGTCAGCATCGGCAGCAGATAGATGATGCCAAGCCCGGCCGCGACCATGACATAGGTGAGCATCGGCACGCCGGTGAGTTCCGGGATCTGGGCGAGGAAGATCAGGATGGCGAGCGCATTGACGAAGCCGGTCATCACCGAGCGCGAGACGAAGCGCATCATCTGCGCCACACCGGTCATCCCGGCGGCGATCTGCAAAAGCCCGGCCAGAACCGTCGCCGCGAGCAGGTATTCCAGCCCGTGATCGCGCACGAGCGTGACCATCAGCACCGCCGTCGCGGCCGTGGCTGCGGAAATCATGCCCGGGCGTCCGCCCACGATCGCCGTGATCACGGCGATCGAGAAGGACGCGTAGAGCCCGACCTTGGGATCGACACCGGCGATGATCGAGAAGGCGATCGCCTCCGGAATCAGCGCGAGCGCCACCACGAGGCCGGCGAGGAGATCGCTGCGGATATTGCCGAACCAGTCCCGGCGCTGGCGATTCCAGAAATCAATCGTCACGAAACGGCTCCGTTACCTGCCGCATCACAAACGAGGGTCCATCGCGCAAAATCACGGCGCGCAGGAACGAAGCCGCTCTGTCGGAAGGATTTCTGCAGGACCCTGCACACGGACGCGACGGATCTCGCGCCGTGCGGGGCACGCTGCTGCACCGCAGCATGAACTGGAGGCGCGTTTAGGATATCCCTGCGACAAAGGCAACAGGAAGCCTTGCAGAGCAGGCATGCGTAGCTGGCCAGTGGGGGGAGCCCCTGAAGGACGAGCTCCGTGCCGGATGAGGCGGCACGTGCTGCCTGCAGTACAAACGATCGGCCAGAGCGTTCACAATCCCATGAAAGCGCGCTCACGATAGACCAGGGCCCGCCGCCTCAGCCCATAGCGCACTGCACGGACTTCGCCCACGAGCAGATGATGCGTCGCGACGAGCGGGCTCTGCTGCAAGCGGCAATCGAAGGCGACAAGCGCATCGGACAGAACGGGTGCACCGGTCTCCAGCGTGTCCCAGCGCCCCTCGGCGAAACGGTCATCGCCGGACAACTCCGTACGCCCGGCAAAGATCTCGGCGAGCATCGCGTCATCGAAAGCAAGCGCATTCACCGAGAAGATGCCGGTTTCGAGAATGGCACGGGTCGTGGCACTGTCCGCATTGGCACAGACGACGAGTGTCGGCGGGCGGTCTGATACCGAAGCGACCGCCGTTGCCGTGAAGCCGCTGCGGACCGTCGCGTCTGAAGTCGCCACCACATGAACGGCGCCGGCGACATGGCTCATCGCATCGCGATAATCGCGTGATTCGAGATTGCTCACGACGGCGACGCCCCGCTTCTCCCCGGCCTGTTGCGCTCCATTGTGCACACTTGCCCCATCTGCCTGATCCCGCCACGTTCGTGTTTCACACAATATTGCCGCAGATATGGTTCCGCCCGGCGGATTGAGAAGAGGCGGCAAGTCCCTGGAATCTGTCGACTGCCGGTTCGGCGTGCACGGGACGGGCGCATCACCGCGCCGTCGCCGTAGCAGGCCCGGCGGCAGATCGAACAGTTTTCAACTGCAAAAATCACATAAATGCGTCTTTGATCGGCATGATTCGGCTCATCCATGGAGATGCAATCGCTCAGGATTCGATCTCCACCACGCCACCGGATTCGAGGGTGCGCCGCAAGCGGGTGAAGGCGAGGCGGATGCGGGATTTGACTGTCCCCAGCGGCAGGCCGGTCTGCTCCGAGATCTCGCTATGCGACAGACCCTCGAAAAAGGCCAAGCGTACCAGTGAGAGCTGCTCGTCAGGAAGACTGCTCATGGCGACCCGCACGGCTTCGTCGCGCTGTGCGGCATCCATGTCCCCCTCGATATCGGTATCGTCGGGCAGATCGAAGACGGGGTCATCGGGCTCGGCCAGGGTCGAACGGTCGCGGCGCAGGAGATCGATGCGGCGGTTGCGGGCAATCCGGTAGAGCCAGGTGGAAAGCGAGGATTTGGCGGGATCGAACAGTTCCGACTTGCGCCAAAGCGTGGTCATCGTGTCCTGGGTGATCTCCTCGGCCAGCGCCGCATCGGCACCCTGACGAATCAGATAGGCCTGCAGGCGCGGGGCGAAGAAATCGAACAGGCGCGCAAAGGCCGCGCGGTCGCGCGACTGCGCGACGGCCCTGGCCAGTGCAGCGAGTTCGCCGGGTGAGAGCAAGCCGGTCCTCGATTCTTCTGGCGGCTGATGCCGCTTCTCGATCTGTTGTGCGCGCGGTGGCGATGGCACGAAATTAGAAGCAGGCGCGCGATGGCGCAATGCAAAACCGCCGATTCAGGAAAGGTTAACGTATTTTTGCCCATTTCAGGACAATGTAGTGAAAAACCGCGAGCACGATTCGCCGCATGGCGAGCCACCAAACTGTCCAGGGTCAGATACATGATGCTCACACGTTTTCTCCGCCGCTTCGCCCCCGCCATCGCGCTGGCCGGTGCCATGATGGCGGCGCCCTCCGGCGGCGCCCTTGCCCAATCGGGCGCGACGCTTCTGGACACCTTCAACGATTGGGGTGCCTACACTGCCAGCGCGGATGGCGCCAAGGTCTGCTATGCGCTGTCGCAACCCGAGCGCCGCCTGCCCGAAGAATTGCGGCGTGGTGCCGGCTATCTCTTCGTCTCGTTCCGCCCGGCAGAGAACGTGCGCAACGAAGTGGCCGTGGTCATGGGCTTTCCCACCCGCGACGGTCAGGACGCGATCGCCGATGTCGACGGTACGCGCTTCACCATGGTGACGAGCGGCGAGAACGTCTGGATCAAGGATCCCGCCGATGAGGGCCGTCTCGTCGACGCCTTCCTCGCCGGGAGTGAATTGCGGCTCGAAGTCGTGTCCGGGCGCGGCAACGAGACGACGGATGTCTACTCGCTGATGGGCTTCACCGCCGCCCTGCGCCGGGCGCGCGAAGAATGCAGCTGACGCGTTGGTCTGCGCGACCGGGCCGCGGCGCTGCGTGACGCACAGCGCCGTGTTGCGCCGGGATGCGCAGGGCTGCGTGGTGTCATGATGCCGGATCGTGGAAAAAGGGCGCGGCGCAATCCGCCGCGACCGGGAAGCCGCGAACACATGCGCGCATGCGCTTCATGCTGGTCGCGATCACCCGGGGATCAGGCGTCGCCTCGCTTCCAGCCCTTGCGTGTCGCCTCTGCCTGGCATCCTGCCTGGCGTCCTATTTGCAGAAGAGACGATAGAGCGTGCCGATCAGTTCGCGCGCTTCCTCGGAAGCGAGGCGGTAATAGATCGTCTGCCCCTCACGCCGCGTGGTGACGAGGCCGAGCGCCCGCAGCTTCGACAGATGCTGTGAGAGCGCCGATTGGCCGAGCCCTACCGATTCGGCGAGGGTGCCGACGGAGACTTCCTCGTCCATCATGCGACACATCGCCATCAGGCGCTTGGAATGACCGAGCGCTGTCAGCAATTGCGCCACCATGTCGGCCTTGGGTTCGAGGGTCTGAAGATCTGAAGCTTTCACATGCACACACGGGTTCGCTGCCATATCTCCGTCTGTAGCGCGGGAAATGCTCTCCTGGCAACGCACATTTTCGAGACGTGATTTTGCGGCAACCGTCTTCGTCAGGACTTCAATGGCCATGACCGTCGAGCCTCCCGCGCAGGGCCGACAGGTCATAGCCTGCGCGCGCCGCGGTTGCGATGATGTCATCTTCCGACATCCGGCCGGCATTGGCCAGGGCCCAGAGCACGCTGGAGCGCGTTCCCGAGCGGCAGAAGGCCACGACCGGCCCGGCGAGCTCGTCGAGCGCGGCGCGGAAGGCGGCGACGTCTTCCGGGGCGAATTGTCCCGAGATCACCGGTACGTAGCGGTATTCCAGACCGAGCTCGGCTGCACGCGCGGCAATCGCTTCCTGCGGCGGCTGGTCCGGACCCTCGCCATCGGGCCTGTTGTTGATCACCGCCTTGTAGCCGGCTGCGGCGATCGCATCGAGATCCTCGAGGCGCAGCTGCGGCGCGACGGCGATATCATCGGTGAGCGGAATATAGGACATGATGCGGTCTCGCTTTCATGGAGGGCGCTGAACCGGGGGTCGGTTTACAACAGACCCGCATTCTGCACCAGCATGTAGATGGCAACAGCGAAGATCAACGCGGCGAAGACGATATTCAGCGTGCCCTTGGCATCGGCCAGCTTGCGCGCCACCCGTGCGCCGATGGCACTGCCGACGAAGCCGCCGGCGATGAACAGGGCCGCCACCGGCCAGTCGACCAGGCCCGAAAATGCGTAGTTGCCCGCCGTCGTGACGCCGAAGGCGCTCACCGCAAAGAGTGAGGAACCGATCGCATTGATGATCGGCATGCCCGTCGCCGCGATCAGCCCCGGCACGATCAGGAAGCCGCCGCCGATGCCGAAGAACCCGGCGAGCAGGCCGGCCCCAAGGCCGAAGGTCACCAGCTTTACGGCATTGTCGCGTCCCAGCACCACGTCGGGAAGCCCGACCGCATTGCGCCGCTTCAGCATCAGCGCGCCGACAACGAGCATCAGCACGGCGAAGGCGGAAAGCAGCATCTCGCCGTCGATCATCTGCCCGATGGTCGAGCCGAGAGCCGCCCCAAGCACGCCGGCGCCGGCGAAGACCGCCGCGCAGCGCCATTTCACGGTGCCCGAACGCGCATGCGAGCCGAGGCTCATCATCGCGTTGACCGCCACGGCGACGGCGCTGGTGCCGATCGCCACATGCGGGCTCGCGACGCCAACGAGATAGACCATGGCCGGCACGGCCAGGATCGATCCGCCACCGCCGACGAGGCCGAGCGAGAAACCGACGAGCGATCCGGATGCCAGTCCGGCAAGGCTCTGGGCGAGGGAGAGGGCGAGCATGGTCTGTCAGCCTGACGCAGAAAGAGGGATACGCGCGACACGCAAAGGGCGCGCCGCGCGGTATGCATGGGACCGGGCGGGCCGGAAGATTACGCCGTCCTGGCGACTGGCGGGTTCTTCAGCGCCTTGTTCCAGGGCATGTGAATCAACACGCGGGCAAGCCCGCAGAAGCCCGTCATGCCGGCGACCATCAGCCCGGCGCCGACGAAGGCGGGGATGATCAGGAAGCCGGGTGCGATGAAGATGCCGGCAAGCGTGCCGAAGAAGCCGAGCGAGCCGGCGCCGATCTGCACCTGACGCATCAGGTCGAGCGGCTGCGACTTGTCCTCGACCACCGGCAGGCCGGCCTTGCGCCACGCGTCAATGCCGCCTTCGACGATAAAGGCGTCGCAGCCTTCACCAGCCTTGTCGGAGAGCGCCTGCGCGTTGGACAAGGTGCGCATGCCCGACTTGCAGTGGAAGAGCACCACATTGGCGCCGTCACGCGGCAGTTCGCCCTTGTCGAATTCATTCAGCGAAAAGTTGCGCGCATGCGGGATGCGCTCGCGCGCATGCTCGGCCCGATCGCGCACATCCACGAGCACGGCACCTTCATCGATCAGGCGCTTGGCTTCGGCGGGGGAGGATGGTCGGAAGGCTCATGGTCTGTCATCCTCGTCTGGGTATTCCGGTTGCAACACTTGCGAGGCGTCTCGCCTGCAGGATCTGCGAGCGGCGCCTCTCTGAAGCTGTCAGTAATTTAGAATTTACTTATATATATGTCAAGGGGCGATTTGCCCTGGCACCGGCAATACGCCGTGCGGCTGCGCCGGAGCCGGGCGCCCCAACGAAGAAGGGCCGTCCACGAGGGACGGCCCGACCTCGATTGCGGCTGCTCCGCTGTGGATCTTTCCGGGGGGCTGGGGGGCTGACGTTACCGGAAGAACCCACATGGAAACCATCGAGATACGTATTTTTCTGATGGGTTCGGGGCTTCCGTTTGTCGTGAAAGCGGCGAATTTGTGATTTTGCGTCCTCGCGAAGATTTTCCCGTGTGACACGGGCCGCACCGGGCCTGCACAAACGCCGAAGTTTCCTCTAGAACGACTGCATGAGCACGAACCCGCACAATCCGATTCCCGATCTCAGCCAGGCCGTCCAGCGCGTCGATGCGAGCGCGCATGTCGGCGTGATCTGCTTCCTGCAAACCACCGCCGCCTTCTGTCTCGGCGATGGCGGCGTGCTGCTGGTGCGCGATGGCGCCGAACACCGGGTGCAGGTGCATCCCGATGGCAGCATCCTGTGTGCGACGAGCGATGGCGAGCGCCTCGTCACCGGCGGCGATGACGGGCGCGTCGCGGTCACCGGCGCCGACGGATCGACGCGCGATTTCGCCGATAGCGGCGGCACATGGATCGATGCGCTCGCCCTGCATCATGAAGGCGGCATCGCCTGGAGCGCGGGGCGCAACGTGACCGCGCGTGATCGCAAGGGAAAGGAGAAGCGCTTCACGGCCCCCTCCTCCGCCCGCGGCCTCGCCTTCGCGCCGAAGGGTTATCGCCTCGCGGTGGCGCATTATAACGGGGTCAGCCTGTGGTACCCGAATCTGGAGAAGGAACCGGACCCGCTCGAATGGAAGGGCTCGCATCTCGACGTGACCTGGTCGCCGGACGGGCGCTTCGTCGTCACCTCCATGCAGGAGAATGCGCTGCATGGCTGGCGACTCGCGCCCGATCGCGGCCATATGCGGATGTCGGGCTATGCCGCCAAGCCGCGATCGCTCTCCTGGAGCGCCGATGGCGACATGCTCGCCACGAGCGGCGCCGATGCGGTGATCGCCTGGCCCTTCGACAGCAAGGAAGGGCCGACCGGAAAGGCCCCGCGTGAATTCGGCGTGCGCGCGGCACGCGTCACCCGGGTCGCCTGCCACCCGCATCTGCCGATCTGTGCCGCCGGCTACGAAGACGGCTGCGTCCTGCTGATTCGCGTCAGCGACGGTTCGGAGCTGCTGGTGCGCCCGGCGGTGAAGGGCAGCCGCGTCACCGCCCTCGCCTGGGACGCAGCCGGCAAGCTGCTCGCCTTCGGCTGTGATGACGGGGCAGCGGGCATTCTGCCGCTTCCGTGAGCGTTGCGGGCGGCCTGCATGGCCTCGGCCCCGCGCATGAACAATCATGGCGCAGAAACAGGCAGTAATCGTTAACGAAACTTAACACCCGCATGACCTGCCCTGCCGCTTCCCGGAATATCCATATACGGCGATTTCATGTGGTTTTCGCATGCTGGCGCAGCTGGAGGAACATCACATGGGAATGCTCGCACGAATCGCCGGACCGCATCGCGCCGCGCAACCGGATCTGCGCGCGGCCTTCGAGAGCCTGCCCGTTGCAGTGATGATCTGCGAGACGCGCGATTTCGAGGTCGTCTACGCCAACCCGGAATCGCGCACGCTGCTGGGGCGGATCGGCCATCTTCTGAATATCGATCCAGAGAAGATCATCGGCACCTCGATCGATGTCTTCCACAAAAATCCCGCCCATCAGCGGCGCATCCTGTCGGATCCTGGGAATCTGCCGCACAACGCCCAGATCAGGCTGGGTGACGAGTATCTCGACCTCGCCATCTCGCCCCTGATCGATGCGCGCGGTGCCTATACACATGCCGTGCTGACCTGGTCGATCGCGACGGAAAAACGCCGCCAGCAGGATGAAGTGGCACGGCTCCTGCAGATGATCGACCGCATGCCGATCAACGTCATGACCTGTGATCCCGAGAACTTCACCATCAATTACGTCAATTCCACCAGCATCGAGACACTCTCGAAAATCGAGGAGCATCTGCCGATCAGGGCGAAGGATCTGCTGGGGCAGAATATCGACATCTTCCACAAGCGCCCGACGCATCAGCGCTCCATCCTCGCCGATCCGGCCAACCTGCCGATCAACAGCAATATCCGCGTCGGCCCGGAAGTCCTCAATCTGCGCGTCTCGGCCATCATGTCGAAGGAGGGGCGCTATCTCGGCCCGATGCTGACCTGGAACGTCGTGACGGAGGAGGTTCGGGTGGCCGAGAGCGTCACCGAGACCTGCACCACCATGACGGGAACCGCCTCCGAGCTCGCCAGCGCTGCGGCGCAGATGACCGGGATCGCCCGCCATGCCCAGGCCATGGCCGGCACCGTCTCTGCGGCGACGGAGGAGCTCTCGGCCTCGATCAGCGAAATCGCGACGCAGGCCGCATCGGCGGCCGATCTTTCCGGCTCGGCCAGCCAGCGCGCCGGGACCGCCGATGACATGGTGCGCGAACTGGCCCAGGTCTCGAACCAGATCGGTTCGATCACCGAGGTCATCGCCACCATCGCCGCCCAGACCAACCTGCTGGCGCTGAACGCCACGATCGAAGCCGCGCGTGCGGGCGAGGCCGGGCGCGGCTTCGCGGTGGTCGCCGCCGAGGTCAAGGCACTGGCCGATCAGACCGCCCAGGCGACCAGCCAGATCAAGGCGCAGATCGAGACGATCCAGTCGGTTTCGGGATCAACGGCGGAGGCGATCGGCGCCATCGTCAGCGATGTCGACACCTTGCGCGGCGCTTCGAACCAGATTGCGGCAGCGGTGGAGGAGCAATCAGCGGCGATTCGCGAGGTGACCAGCAACATGACCGGTGTCTCCGACGCGGCGCATCAGACCGGACAGGCGGCCGTTGCGATCAAGGATGTCTCCGCCTCACTCGATTCGGACGCGCATCGCTTCAAGGACGTGATCGACGCCTTCGTGAACCGGCGCGGGAAGAAGTGAGCAGCAACGATGCATGATCCCCGCTGCGCAGGGCTGCGTTGACGTCGATTTGCGCATATGTGTCATAAAAATCGATTGCGCCACAGGCAGGCAAACATGTAACGTGAAGGATAGCGGATCCGTAAGCACAATCATAAATATAAGAAATGATACATGCCGAACGCACCAGGTCGCGGAAAGCCCAAACAGCTCAGTCTTGCTCTTCGGCGTGTCACGCGAAGCCTGCATGACGTTTCCGAGGAACGCTTCGACACGCTGAGCCGGCTGGCACCCGAAAGGATCGCCACGCATCTCGCCATGATGACGCGGATGCTGCTCGCCTGGCACGCGGCGGCAACAGGCAACCGCGCGGCGAACAGCGTGCCGCGTGTTCTCGCCCGCGCCATGGCCGGACACGAAGCTGCGGTCAGTGCCGCCGATGGCGCATCCCCGCCGCTCCTGCCCGTGCCGCTGGCACGTTTCACCCTCATGAATCGCGCCGAGGCGATCGGCAGTGCCTACACGATCTGCGGCGCCGCATTGGGGCTGCGCCCCGCCCTGCGCAGTGCCGCCCCGTCCGGGCCGGAGGAACAGCAGCGCATGGAAGGCCTGGCTTGTGCGGGTGCAGCGATGCAGCAGCGCTGGCGCGGCATGCGCAGGGCGATCGATCTGTGGGGGCTCGAGCATCCGCACATGCAGGCCGATGTGCTTGCCGGTGCCTGCACGGCCTTTTGCGTGGCCCTGACGATCCTCGATGCGATGGTCGAACAGAACATGATGGAGGCGTCGCGCCATGCCTGAACGCGACAACCGCGCCGCCATGGTCCCGCAGCTCGGAGATCGGGAGGGGCTGGAGCGCCATATCGCCATCTGCGAAGCCGAGCCGATCACCTTCCCCGGACGCGTCCAGTCCTTCGGCGCCCTGCTGGCCTTTGATCCGACGGACGGGCGGCTGCATTACTGGTCGGAGAATGCCGGTGCCTGGCTGGGGCGCGATCCGGTGCCCGGATGCGTGCTCGCGGATCTCCTGCCCGCCCCGGCGATCGCCCGGATCATGGAGATGCTCTCCTGCGAGCATTACGCGCCGACGAATTTCACCTCTGTGGCGCGTTTCGACAATCACGTGAACGATGCCGTGGTGCATCAGATCGACGACCTGGCCGTGGTCGAATTGCTGCCTGCGGGGGCGGCCCTCGAGGCCGCGCAGAGCGTCTCCGCCGCACAGGCCGCGCTGGCGCGCCTGCGCGCGACCGAGGGGCTCGACGACCTGCTCGCCGCGACCGCACGGGAATGGCGCGCGCTCACTGGCTATGACCGGGTGATGGTCTATCGCTTCGATGAAGACGGCCACGGCGCCGTCGTGGCCGAATCCTGCGATCCGCAGCGCGAATCCTTCCTCGGGTTGCATTACCCGGCGAGCGATATCCCCAGCCAGGCGCGCCGGATGTATCTGCTGCAGCGGGTGCGGATGATTCCTGATATCCACGCCCCGACGCTGACCCTGCACGCAACCGATTTCATGGCGCGCTCATCGACGGGGGAGGCGGAAGGCGCGTCCGGCGCGGGGCTCGACATGACCTACGCCGTTCTGCGCGCGGTCTCGCCCTATCATCTGGCCTATCTCGACAATATGGGCGTGCGCGCCACGCTCGTCGTCTCGCTGATCCGTGACGGCGCGCTCTGGGGCATGGTGGTGTGCCACCATGACGCACCGCGCATGGTCGACAGCACCCTGCGCGGATTGTGCGACATGCTCGGCCAGAGCCTTTCGGAGATGATCGCCACGCGCAGTGCGGTCGACCATCAGCGGGCGATGGCGCAGCGTGCCGAGGCGCTGCGCAAGGTCGAAACCGCCCTGGATGAAGCCGGGCGTCTGAGCGACGCATTGAAGGCGGTCGCACCGGACCTGCTCGCCGTCATGCAGGCCGGAGGGGTCTATTGCAATTTCGGTGGCGCCGGCCTGCTGCTCGGCGAGACGCCGCCCGAGCGCGATTGCAAGGCGATCCTTCAGGCCATGGCGCAGAAACAGACCGGGCAGGGCCGCCATCACGGCGGCACGCATTGCCTGCCGGAGGCCGATCCGCGCTTCGAATCCGTGCGGCTGGTCGCATCGGGGGCTTACGTCATACCAACCCCCAACACGCCGCTCGACGGTCTCGTCTTCTTCCGGCCGGAGCGCACGCAGGAAGTCGCCTGGGGCGGGGATCCCAACCATCCCGTCCATATCGACGAGGCGTCCGGAAAGCTTGGCCCGCGCCGCTCCTTCGCGGCCTGGATCGAGGTGGTGCGCGGACAAAGCAAGCGTTGGGATGATGTCGATGCGCGCATGGCGGAGCTTTTGCGCCGCAGCCTGGTGAGCGCGCTTTTGCGCATCACCGAGGAGCATGTCGCCTTTCTCGGCCAGCACGAGAGCGAAACCGGGCTGATGACGCGCAGTGCCCTGGAGGCGCGCCTGCGGCGCATCACGGCGGCGGCGCCGCAGGCGCATGTGGGCGTGATGCTGATCGCCGTGAAACAGCGCGAAGCCGTCGCCGCGCGGCACGGAGCCGGGGCTGCCATCGCCCTCGATCGGCTGATGCGCGAGAATATCGGGCCGGCGCTCACCCGCACGGATCATCTCGGGCGCTATGATGACGATACGCTGATGCTGGTGGCGCGCCGTGATTCACCGGAAGCCCTGCGCATGCTCGCGCGCAGCATCATCGAAATGGGGCGCAAGCCGGTGGAGATCAATGGTTACCAGCATACGCCGCTCATCCGTGTGGGGACGGCATTCTGCCCCGAAGTGCCTCCCGCCGAGGCACCGGCAATCGCCATGCGGGCGCTGCGCGAGGCCAGAGACGACAACCGCAGGCGAATCGTCTTCGGCGCGCCGACAGGCCCCGATTCCGGTCCGTCACACGCGGAACTGATGCTGGAAATCGGCCCGGCACTGGCGCGTGGCGAGATCAGGGCCGTGTTCCAGCCCCTCGTCGATATCCGGAGCGGGCGCGTGCGTGGCCTTGAGGCGCTCGCCCGGTTCGAAAGCCCGACCCATGGCCCCGTCAGCCCGGCCCGCTTCATTCCAGCCGCCGTGGAAGCCGGCCAGATCTTTCTGCTGACCACGACCATGATTGATCTCGCCCTGCGCGTCGCGGCGCCGCTCATCCGTGACGGCAAGATCGATTTCGTCAGCGTCAATCTCGATGCGGCGGCGCTCGCCCGGCGCAGCATATCCGCCGTGGCCCGCTCGGCGCTGGATGCGCATGGCCTGCCTTATCACCATCTCGTTCTGGAGGTCACCGAGACCTCGATGTGTTCGCAGGAAGCGGTCGAGGCGCTCCGGCAGCTACAGGCGGAGGGGATGAAGATCGCGCTGGATGATTTCGGCGCGGGCTATTCCTCGCTCGGCGAACTCGCGCGCCTGCCGGCGGATATCGTCAAGATCGACCGCAAGCTGGTCAGCGGCATCGGCACGCAGCCGCGCGTGACGGCGATCTTCTCCGCCGTGCGCAACCTCGTCGCCAGCCTCGGAATCGCCTGTATTGCCGAGGGTATCGAGACACGCGAGGAATGCGATGCTCTTGCGGACGAGGACCTTTTCGCAGTGCAGGGGTATTATTTCGCCCGCCCCATGAATGCCGAGGCTCTGGCGGCCTTCATCGGGAAGGCGGGCCGGGAATCGTGAACCCTCGCCGGCAAACCGGCGCAGGCACACAGGCGGACACGTCCGATCCGGATCGGCAAGCGTATGTCATACAGACTTTGACGTCATCAGCTTGCGCGGCTAAGTCTTGCGTCACCCTCGAAGGCGCGGATCACTCTGCGTCGCCCTTGCGGGGACGATCGGTCGATATGGCCTGCCGGTCGGCTTGTGAAGAATGGTGGTCTCATGCCTGTCGAAACTCCGCTCCTCGATACGATCCGCGACCCGCGCGACCTGCGCAAGCTGTCCGAAGACAAGCTGCGGCAGGTCTCCGACGAACTGCGTTCGGAGACGATCGATGCCGTCTCCGTCACGGGCGGGCATCTGGGCGCCGGGCTCGGCGTGATCGAACTGACGGTCGCCCTGCATCACGTCTTCGACACCCCCGACGACCGGCTGATCTGGGATGTCGGCCACCAGGCCTATCCGCACAAGATCCTGACCGGGCGCCGCGATCGCATCCGCACCCTGCGTACGGGTGGCGGCCTCTCCGGCTTCACCAAGCGGGCGGAGAGCGCATACGATCCGTTCGGCGCGGCGCATTCCTCCACCTCGATCTCCGCTGGCCTCGGCATGGCGGTGGGGCGTGATCTCGACGGGCGCAAGAACAATGTCGTGGCCGTGATCGGCGATGGCGCGATGTCGGCGGGCATGGCCTATGAGGCGATGAACAATGCCGGCGCCATGCATTCGCGCCTGATCGTCATCCTCAACGACAACGACATGTCGATCGCGCCCCCGGTGGGCGCCATGTCGGCCTATCTCGCGCGGCTGGTTTCCGGGCGCACCTATCGCTCGATCCGCGAGACCGCCAAGCAGCTCACCCGCCGCCTGCCCAAGTTCTTCAGCGAGAAGGCGGCGAAGGCCGAGGAATATGCGCGCGGGTTCTGGACCGGCGGCACCATGTTCGAGGAGATGGGCTTCTACTATGTCGGCCCGATCGACGGGCACAATCTCGACCACCTCCTGCCCGTGCTCAAGAATGTCCGCGACATGGAAACCGGCCCGATCCTCGTCCATGTGGTGACCCAGAAGGGCAAGGGTTATGCACCGGCGGAAGCTTCCGCCGACAAGTATCACGGCGTGGTCAAGTTCGACGTGGTGACCGGAACGCAGTCCAAGCCGAAGGCGAATGCGCCGGCCTTCACCAAGGTCTTCGGCGAGAGCCTGATCCGGGAGGCCGAGGCCGATGACAAGGTCGTGGCGATCACCGCCGCGATGCCGTCGGGCACGGGTATCGACATGTTCGCCAAGGCCTTCCCCGGGCGCACCTACGATGTCGGCATTGCCGAGCAGCATGCGGTGACCTTCGCCGCCGGGCTGGCGACGGAGGGCTACAGGCCGTTCTGCGCGATCTATTCCACCTTCCTGCAACGCGCCTATGACCAGATCGTGCACGATGTCGCGATCCAGAACCTGCCGGTGCGCTTCGCCCTCGACCGGGCCGGCCTCGTGGGCGCGGACGGGCCGACCCATGCCGGCTCCTTCGACATCGCCTATCTGGGCTGCCTGCCCAATTTCACCATCATGGCCGCCGCCGACGAGGCCGAGCTCGTGCATATGGTCGCCACCGCCGTGGCGCATGATACGGGCCCCATCGCCTTCCGCTATCCGCGCGGCGAGGGTGTCGGTGTCGACATGCCCGAGAAGGGCGTGCCGCTCGAAATCGGCAAGGGGCGGATCGTCAAGCAGGGCAGCCGCATCGCCATCCTGTCACTCGGCACGCGCCTGAAGGAAGCCCTGGGCGCGGCAGAAGACCTCGACGCGCGCGGGCTGTCCACCACCGTCGCCGATGCCCGTTTCGCCAAACCGCTCGACGAGGAACTCGTGCTGCGGCTCGCCCGCGAACACGAGGTGCTGATCACCGTCGAGGAAGGCTCGATCGGCGGGTTCGGCTCCTTCGTGCTGCATTGCCTGGCCGCCAATGGCGCACTGGATAGCGGCCTCAAGGTGCGCCCCATGGTGCTGCCCGACATCTTCATCGACCAGGACAAGCCCGACGCCATGTATGCGCAGGCCGGCCTTGATGCCGATGCGATCGTCGCGAAGGTCTTTGCGGCGCTCGGTCGGGATGCGGATGGCAGGGACGCGGATGGCCTGGAAGCCGGCGGGCGCGCGAAGATCGGCTGAGAATGCGATGAGCATGCTTTCGCCCGGCGCCACCGATCCCGAAATGCTCTTCACCGTCGCAGACGGCATCGCCCGGGTGGTATTCAACCGGCCCCGGGCGATGAATGCTTTCACCTATGCCATGTATGACCGGCTGGTGGAGATCTGCGAGGCTGTGAATGCCGATCCCGCCATCCGGGTGATGCTGCTCTCGGGCGCGGGCGGCCAGGCCTTCGCAGCCGGCACCGATATATCCCAGTTCCGGAACATGTCCGGGCGCGACGACGCGCTCGCCTATGAAGAACATATGGACCGGGTGTTTTCCACGCTGGAGACCTGCCGCGTGCCGACCATCGCCGTGATCACCGGGGCGGTGACGGGCGGGGGCGCGGCGATCGCATCCTGCTGCGATATCCGCATCGCCAGCGCCGATATGCGCTTCGGTTTCCCCATCGCGCGCACCCTCGGCAATTGCCTCTCGGTGCGCACCATCGAGCGTGTGGTGGCATTGATCGGCGAGGCGCGCACCAGGCAGATCCTCTATTCATCCGAATTGATGGATGCGGATCAGGCGCTCGCGGCGGGGTTCGTCACGCAGATCCTGCCCGATCACGCCGCGCTCGAAGCCCGCGCCGAGGCGCTCGCCGCGCGAATCGCGCAAAACGCGCCGCTGACGCTCTCGGCCACCAAGGAAGCCTTGGCGCGGCTGCGGGCCGGCCCGGCAAAGCCCGGAGCCGATGACGATCTAATCCTGCGCTGTTATCTCAGCGATGATTTCCGCGAGGGCATGGAGGCCTTCCTCGCCAAGCGCAAGCCACGTTTTCGCGGGCAATGACCGGGAGCCGGCTCAGCCGGCCCGCAGATTGCGACCGGTTTGCTTCCCGGCTGTCGCGCCCGGCTCCTTCACCGGCTCTGCGCGGTCTTCACTGCCCGCCTGCTCGGCGGCGACGAAGACGTTGCTCGCGGCCATGATATGCGCATGCATCACCGCTTCGGCCCAATCCGCATCCCGGGATCCGATGGCGGTGACGAGATCGAAATGGTCGAAATCGCTGCGCTGGGCATCGCGATCCCCGAAACTGGCATAGGCCTGAACCAGAAAACCGACATGCATGAGATTGGCTGCCGTGCGGTAGAGGTGGCTGTTGCCACTCAGTTCGAGAATCAACAGATGGAAGGCGCGGTTACGCTCCGAACGCCGGGTCCCGCCTTCGCCGGTCACCCCTTCGCGGGCGATGGCTTCGGCCATGCGTGACAGACGCAAGGTATCCGCTTTGCCGGCATTGCGGGCAGCGAGACGGGCGCCCATCGCTTCGAGCCGTGCGCGAACCTCGTAGATCTGGCGCGCCTCCTCCGGGCTCCACGCCTTCACCACGGCCCCGATATGCGAGGCCATGTCGATGAAGCCGTCACTCGCCAGCCTTTGCAGGGCCGCGCGGACCGGCGTACGGCTGACGGAGAGCCGCTCGGCCAGCATTTCCTCCGTGATCCGTGAACCGACCGGAAAGGCACCCGAGATGATCGCCGAGCGGATCTCGTCATAGACCCGCTCCATAGCCGTGAGACGCATGTTCCCCTTCATCACTCCACACTACCCTGTGATGATCACAAACGCCATGATGCATGACCCGAGCGGGATATAGCCGAGATTCCGGTCTGCGTGGAAGGGGCTTGTGTCACCCGCGTAGCAACGCCTCGATCGCCGTGATCACATGCGGATGTTCCGGCACCGTCGTCGTCGCGAAGACGGCTTCGATGTCGCCGTCGGGAGCGATGAGATATTTGTGAAAATTCCAGCGCGGCGTCTCGCCGGGGCGGACCTCCCGGGCCCAGCGATAGAAGGGATGCGCCTCGGCGCCTGTGACCTGGCTGATCGCCGTGAGCGGGAAATCGATGCCGAACCGAGCCTCGCAGAAGGCCGCGACATCCGCATTGGAGGCGAGTTCCTGGCGAAAATCATTCGATGGCACGCCGATCACGACAAGCCCGGCATCGCGATAGCGGGCATGGAGATTCTGCAGGCCCTCGTATTGCGCCGTGAACCCGCAACGCGAGGCGGTGTTCACAACGAGGATCGGGCGTCCGCGAAACCGCTGCAGATCGAGCCTGTCGCCATTGATGGTCTCGAAGGAGAAACTGTGTGCGTTTCGTCGCGACATTGCCGGCCCGGACGATGCGGGTTCGGCCAGAACGGAACCGCGCGCGGCGGCAAGCAAGCCGAAGCCGGCCAGGATGCCACTGCCCAGAAGCTCCCGGCGATTGATCGCCCCTCGCCTGCGCCTGCCTGCAACCATGATCGACGCTCCCCGCTATCGCCTTTCCGCCACGATGATATGGCGCGCCTGCGCGCGGGTTCCAGGGGTCTTGGCCGCAACCGGCCTCAGCCCGTCACCGAATAGGCGAGTATGACGAGCCCGATGCAGCACAGCGTCCAGGCCAGGGCCCCGCGTGCCGCATGCAGCCGCACGGTGCGATCGAGCCGTGCCTCGGCATCCTCGTCCCAGCCGAAAGCCGCACCGGCGCTGTCGGCGAGATTGCGCAGGGTCGCGACGCGGGCCTGAACGGAATGCGGCCGGCGATGCTGATCGAAACGATCAGGATATGGCCCGGAATCGTGGGACATGGATTCTACTCCGACGCCCGCTGCCGAAGAGACGGCAGCGCAAGGCCCGAGATGCTACGTCGGCTTGTGTTAAGGATCCGTTTCAGGCGCGCCACGCGGCGTTTCGACCCGCGCGATCCGCCGCAAACCGACATGCGCGACGCTGCCCTCGCTTCCGGAGCGCTGCGGGTTTATGCAGATGGCGTATTTCGTGCGACGACGCGGGATTGGGCAAAGGGGTTCGGCATGGCTTCCGGCAACGCGACAGCATCCGTTACGGCACGGCGTGCAGCGAAGGTGACCAGCCGCGATCTCGGCCTCGAGCGCAAGCTGCGGCGCGCCATGCAGGGCGAGGTGCGCTTCGATGCGTTCACGCGCGGGCGCTACGCCACCGATGCCTCGATCTACCAGATCATGCCGATAGGCGTGGTCATGCCGCAGAATGCCGAGGATCTCGAAGCCGCGCTGACCATCGCGCGTGAGGAAGGCGTGCCGGTGATCGTGCGCGGCGGCGGCACTTCGCAGAACGGGCAGCCGATCGGCGAGGGGCTCGTCATCGATTGCGCGCGCCATCTCGACCGGGTGCTCGATTACGACCCGCAGGCGCGCAGTATCCGCGTCGAGCCGGGCATGGTGCTGGAGCGACTGAACGCGCGGCTGAAAGCGGACGGCCTGTTCTTTCCCGTCGAGCCCTCCACCGCCTCGCGCTGCACGATCGGCGGCATGACCGGCAACAATTCCTGCGGCGCGCGCTCGATCCGCTACGGCAAGATGGTCGATAACGTGCTCGCGGTCGATGGCTGGTTCCACCACGCAGAGGCCTTCCGCTACGGCTCGATGGGCGGCGATGACGGCGGCGTCACCGGCTCGGCGGATGCGCGCAGGCTCGCCACCTCGCTGGTCGGGCTCGCCCATGCCGAGCGCGCCGGGATCGAGGCGCGGTTTCCGCAGGTACAGCGGCGCGTGGGCGGCTACAATCTCGATGCGCTGCTTGCACCTGTGCCCAACCTCGCGCATCTGCTCGTCGGCTCGGAGGGCACGCTCGCGATTTCGCGCGCGGTGACGCTGGCGCTCTCGCCCCTTCCGCAACATCGCGTCATGGGCGTATGCCATTTCCCGAGCTTTCGCGCGGCGATGGAGACGACGCGCCATCTCGTCGAGCTCGGCCCGGTAGCCGTGGAACTCGTCGATCGCAACGTGCTCGAACTCGGTGCCGATATCGACATCTTCCGCCGCCCCCTCGCGCAGATCACCAGGGGGCAACCTGATTGCCTGCTGCTGGTCGAATTCGCCGGCGAGAGCGCGGATGGCCTGCGTGATGATCTCAAACGTCTCGACCAGTGCATGGCCGATCACGGCTACCCCGATGCCGTGGTGGAGGTGGTCGATCCGGGTGCTCAGAAACAGGTCTGGGGCGTGCGCGAGGCCTGCCTGAACATCATGATGTCGATGAAGGGCGACGGCAAGCCGGTCTCCTTCATCGAGGATTGCGCCGTGCCGCTCGAACACCTCGCCGATTACACCGACCGCGTCACCGCGATCTTCGAGAGACATGGCACGCGCGGCACCTGGTATGCGCATGCCTCGGTCGGCTGCCTGCATGTGCGCCCGATCCTCAATATGAAGACCGATGACGGCGTGCGGGCCATGCGCGCCATCGCCGAGGAGACGTTCGAGGAGGTGCGCCGGTTCGAGGGCTCGCATTCCGGCGAGCACGGGGACGGGATCTCGCGCTCGGAATTCCACGAGGCAATGTTCGGCACCCGCATGGTGCGCGCCTTCGAGGCGGTGAAGAACGCCTTCGATCCGCAAGGCCGCCTCAATCCCGGCAAGATCGTGCGCCCGCTCGCCTTCGATGATCGCGACCTGATGCGCTATCCGCCCGGCTACGCCCAGGCCGCGCCGCGCGAGACCGCCCTCGACTGGAGCGATCACGGCGGCATGCTCGCCGCCGTGGAGATGTGCAACAATAACGGCACCTGCCGCAAGCGCGTCGGCGGGGCGATGTGCCCGAGCTTTCGCGTCACCGGCAGCGAGATGCATGTGACGCGCGGGCGCGCCAACACGTTGCGCCTCGCCATGACCGGCCAGCTCGGCGAAGACGCCTTCACCGATCCCGCCATGAAGGCGACGATGGATCTGTGCGTCTCCTGCAAGGCGTGTCGCCACGAATGCCCGACCGGCGTTGACATGGCCCGGATGAAGATCGAATTCCTCAGCCATTACCATGCCCGCCACGGCCTGCCGCTGAAGGAGCGGCTCATCGCCTGGCTGCCGCGTTATGCGCCGCTCGCTTCGCGGCTGCGCGGGCTGATGAACCTGCGCGACAGGGTGCCGGGGCTTGCGGCCTTGTCCGAGACGCTTGCAGGATTCTCCGCCCGCCGCGCGCTCCCCGTCTGGCGCAAGCCCTGGAGGGAGACCGGCGAAGCAGCATCGCCGGAGGCGGTGATCGGAGACGGGCGGGACGTGGTGCTCTTCGGTGATACCTTCAACCGCTATTTCGAACCGGAAAACCTCGCCGCCGCCGCCCGTGTGCTGGCACGGGCCGGCTATCGCCTGCACCGGGTCGCGCCGGCGGATCGCGGGCGTCCATTGTGTTGCGGGCGCACCTTCCTCTCTGCAGGACGGGTCGACGAGGCGCGTCTGGAAGCGCAGCGCACCCGCGATGCGCTGATCCCCTTCGTCGAGCGGGGCGCGCGCGTCATCGGGCTCGAACCCTCCTGCCTGCTCACCCTGCGCGACGAATTTCACGCGCTTTTGCCCGACGAGGCCACGCAGGCGCTCTGCGACGCCGCCTTCCTCTTCGAGGAGGCGCTCGCCGCCGATCAGGAGGCGGGTGTGATCGACCTTGCCTTCGCCGATCAGGGCGGGCGCAAGGCCTATCTGCACGGGCATTGTCATCAGAAGAGCTTCGAGGCACTTAGCCCCGTCGAGACGCTTCTTCACGCGGTGCCCGGCCTCACGCTCGAGACGATTGAATCGAGTTGCTGCGGCATGGCCGGCGCCTTCGGCTATGATGCACGCACCATTGATACCTCGCTCGCCATGGGGGAACTCTCGCTCTTCCCCGCCCTGCGCAAGGCTGATCCCGACGCGATCATCCTCGCCGATGGCACCTCTTGCCGCCACCAGATCGGTGACGGCGTGGCGCGTGAGGCGGTGCATGTGGCGCGGTTCCTGGATCAGGCGCTCAACGAATGATTCGCACGTTGCGCGAGCCGATCTCACCGGAATCCGGACATTTCATCACGATGCGGATATCATCGTAGCTGCGGTCGGTCCAGCCGGGCTGGAGCCAGTTATGATTCGGCCCCGGCTGACCGGGCGGGCGGTCTTCCCAGCCGAAATACATGTAGGATCCCGGCGTGCAGCCGCGATCCTCGACCTGCGGCGCGCGATGCTTGCCCTCGGGCAGGATGCCGCCATCGCTTTCGCCGACACATTCGTCCAGGCTTTCGCAGCGCACGGTTTCGAGCATGTCGAAACCCTGGTCGATCTGGCCCGGACGGAACCACCGGTTCCATGCGCCCGGAATGTCTTCGGCGACGCGGATGATGTCGAAGATCTCGCGCCCGTTCACGATCCGTGTGTCGGTGAAATATTCGAAGACGGGGGCAAAGGGCGGGCGATTGGGATTATCAAGGAGCCCGGGATGCGATCTCACATGCCGCTGATTGCGCATGCTGAAGCTCAGCGATTCACCTTCGGCGCAACGCGGCCAGTCGAAATCGTATTCCGTCCCCTCGTTATCCGCAATCAGCGTCATCTGGCTGCGATACCGATCGCGCCCTTGCGGATCGGCCGGGTTGGCGGATTCATGGTCGTAGCAATAGGCGAAAAGCTGGTTGTAATCCCCCGCATCGGGGTTGAGATAGGTCATTTCCGGCGGATCGTATTGCTGTGTCAGCGCATCGATATGCACATCCGTGCGTACGCTGACATGCATCGATTCCGCGATTCCGGGAACGACATGCGCCATCACCGTGCGCAGATCGCCCGAGAGTTCCAGCGAGAAGGTATTCTGGTTGATCCAGCTGCCTTCGGAGACGATCGAACCCAGATGATCCGGCTCGCGGCCCTGGCCCGAGACCTGCGCCAGATAGGCCTCGATGACCTGTTCAGGGTTCTGACGATTCTCGGAATTCGCCACATGCAGCGCGAGCCCGTCGGATACGGCCTGGAGTTGCGAACGCGCATCGGTTGCGCGACTGTAATCGACAGCGATACCGGCCACGCCGAAGAGCGGGATCGCCGTCACGGCGAACACCATGGCGACGCCGCCACGTCTGTCCCGGCAGAACTCGAACATTGCACCACCTGCCTTTATCTGCTGATGACCACGTGCTGGAAAAACATCGGTGATGGATAACGCAAATTTAGACGAATGCGCAGCACTTCCGCTGCGTAAAGTTAATGGATATCTCATCGAAACAAGTAGTGAATCTGATTTCTGATTTGGGTCAATTTGATCTGACCATCGTGAAGCGGCGCACGAGCCGCAGATTTCCGCAGCAGACAGATCGACATTGCCAATCCGATACAATGCAAGACATCAAAAGCCTGCAATTAAAACTGATTTATTCTACAGATACACAATTAAAAGATGCCGCATCCCTCGTTGGAAGACGCGTCGCACGACGCCCGACCTTCCTCCCGCGAAAATCATGGCATCTCACGTCGATATCGCCCATATAAGCGTCGGACCCTATCGAAAGCGAAGCCATGAGCGCATTGGCCGGCAGGCGATTTCTGAAGATGAACGGGCTGGGGAACCGGATCGTCGTGCTCGATCTGCGCGGCACGGCAATCACGGTCTCGGCGCAGGAGGCGCGTGCCATTGCGGCACATCCGCGCTCGCCCTTCGACCAGCTCATGATCATCCATGATCCGCGCGGGCCGGGCGCCGACGCCTTCATCCGCATCATGAACAATGACGGCTCGGATGCCGGCGCCTGCGGCAACGGCATGCGCTGCGTCGCCTGGGCGCTTTGCGTCGATCCGCCGATCAGCGGCGGCATCGACCGCGACCATCTGCGCCTCGAAACACAGGCCGGCATGCTCGAGGCCTGGATGCGCGACCAGACCCGCTTCACCGTCGATATGGGCGCGCCGCGATTCGACTGGCAGGACATTCCCCTGCGCGATCCGTTTCCCGATACCCGCTACATCGAGTTGCAGGCCGGGCCGATCGACGCGCCGGTTCTGCATTCGCCCTCGGCGGTGAATATGGGCAATCCGCACGCGGTCTTCTTCGTCGATGATCTCGACGCGCATGATCTCGCCCGGTTCGGGCCGTTGCTGGAAAACCATCCGATCTTTCCCGACCGCGCCAATATCTCGCTGGCCCAGGTACTCTCGCCCACGCGTATCCGGCTCAAGGTCTGGGAGCGCGGCGCGGGGCTGACGCAAGCCTGTGGATCCGCCGCCTGCGCGGCGCTCGTTGCGGCGGCCCGGCGCAAGTTTACCGGGCGCGAGGCGACGGTCAGCCTGCCAGGTGGTGATCTTGACATCGTCTGGCGGGAAAGCGATTCCCACGTGCTGCTGACCGGGCCGGTCGAGATGGAATGGGAAGACCGGTTTCCGGCAGGGATTTTTGCCGGGGCTGCGTGAGGCGGTGCGTACCTGTGGGCAGGCCCGCAGGACGGCAGGATACGAGGATCACAGGATCGCATGACGGACCCGCCGCATGCGCTTCGCAGGAGGTAACGATACACCGCCCATGAGCATCGATCTCGTCACATTCGGCTGCCGGCTCAACACCTACGAGTCCGAGGCGATGGAGCGTCAGGCCCGCGAGGCCGGGCTCGATGACGCCGTCATCGTCAATACCTGCGCAGTCACGGCAGAGGCTACCCGCCAGGCCCGCCAGAGCATCCGCCGCATCGCCCGCGAACGCCCCGGCGCGCGCATCATCGTCACCGGCTGCGCCGCGCAGGTCGAGCCCGGGACCTTCGCCGCCATGCCGGAAGTGGCGCAGGTCGTGGGCAATCACGAGAAGATGCAGCCCGGGACCTGGCAGAAGCTGCAGGCTTTCGGCATCGGCGAGAGCGAAAGGGTCATCGTTGACGACATCATGGCCGTGCGCGAAACCGCCGCGCATCTGATCGACGGGATGAAGGGGCGCACCCGCGCCTTCGTGCAGGTGCAGAACGGCTGCGACCATCGCTGCACCTTCTGCATCATCCCCTATGGGCGCGGCAATTCGCGCTCGGTCCCTATGGGCGTCGTTGTCGAGCAGATCCGCACACTTGTCGAAAACGGCACCCGCGAGGCGGTTCTGACCGGTGTCGACATCACCAGCTATGGCAAGGATCTGCCCGGCGAGCCGCGTTTCGGCACGCTGGTGCGCGCCATCCTGCGGCATGTGCCCGAGCTCGAGCGGCTGCGCATTTCCTCGATCGATTCCGTCGAGGCGGATGATGATCTGATGCGCGCGCTGGCCGAAGAAGAGCGGCTGATGCCGCATCTGCATCTCTCGCTCCAGGCCGGCGACGACATGATCCTCAAGCGCATGAAGCGCCGGCACCTGCGCGATGACGCGATCCGCTTCTGCGAGGAAGCGCGACGGCTGCGTCCCGATCTCGTCTTCGGCGCCGACATCATCGCGGGCTTTCCCACCGAAACCGAGGCAATGTTTGCAAATTCCCTCGCACTCGTCGATGCATGCGGGCTCACGCATCTGCACGTCTTCCCCTTCTCGCCCCGCCCCGGCACACCGGCCGCGCGCATGCCGCAGGTCGATCGCAAGCTGGTCAAGGAGCGCGCCGCGCGCCTGCGCGCCAAGGGTGCGCAGGCACTGCGGCACCATCTCGATGCCGAGATCGGCCAGCTCCGCAATGTCCTGACCGAAACCGCCGATACCGGGCGCACCGAGGGCTTCACGCCGGTCCGCTTCTCCGCCCCGGTCGCCGCGGGCGAGATCCGGGCCGTCACCATCGCCGCCCATGACGGGCGCGTCCTGCACGCCTGAAGGCGGTCACCACACCCCGCCTGTTTTTGCGCCATAGCTTCGACCAATGGCGGGCTGGTATTTCGCATGTTCTCGATGTGCAATACTGGCAAGCACGCTTCGGGGCCGTATGACGCCCCGCGTGAAGGCGTGCACGGCATGATTCTCTCCAAAGCCGGGGAGATGGGCGGAGATGAAGGATGACACGAGCGCTTCTCCCCACCCTCATTCCCTCCCCGCCGGGCAGGGAGGCATGGCGCGCGCTTCAGGAACCAGCGGAGGCGCGATGCTGCCGCAGCGGCTGATGCAGGGCTATCGTGCCTATCGCGAAAAGGCATCCGGGTCGCAACGCGTGCGATTCGCCGGGCAGGCGCGCGCGCAGCAGCCGCAGACCATGGTGATCGGCTGCTGCGATTCACGCGTGGCGCCGGAGACGATCTTTGATGCCGAGCCCGGCGAACTCTTCGTCTGCCGCAACATCGCCAACCTCGTGCCACGCAGCGATTCGCCGATGGGCGATGCCAGCGTCGCGGCAGCCCTCGAATATGCGGTGCTCGCGCTCGCCGTGAAGCATATCGTCGTGCTCGGCCATGCCGGCTGCGGCGGGATCGCGGCCTTCGCGCGGCGCGCCAAACCACTCTCGGCGCAGGATTACACCGGGCGCTGGATTGCCGGCATCGCAGAGGCGCAAACGCGGTTGCCCGAAAAGGCGCGGGGGCAAACCGATTACACCACCCTGCTCGAACAGGCCTCGGTGGCGACGAGCCTGCACCATCTGCGTGGCTATCCCTGCGTCGCGACGGCCGTCGAATCGGAAGGCCTGACGCTGCACGGCGCGCATTTCGATATTCGTACCGGCGCACTCGCCCTGTATGACCAGAACGCGGCCAGGTTCATTCGCGTCGCATAGAGGCTGTGCTGCATGACAGGGCGGTGAGGAAAATCGCTTGCACAGGCGCGGCTCCCGGCGCTATGACTAGCGCAACGCGGGCGTAGTTCAGTGGTAGAACGTCAGCTTCCCAAGCTGAATGTCGTCGGTTCGATCCCGATCGCCCGCTCCAGTCCCGCTCGGCCTCTGTTTATCAACACGGTTACGGTTGTGGGATTGCCGTGCCTTGGAATCCCTGTCGACAGGCCCTGAAACTTTCGCGGATGCCTGCCATAACTGCCGGCAGATCACCGGGGGAAAGCCGCCCGGCTCTCTCTCGATCCGACAAATCACGGCGATGCGCCCGTGTATCGCTTCAGCGATTGCCGGCCCTTTCGCGAATTGAGTCAAAACCGGCAGCGAACACGAATTCGGACAGGCAATGTTGCGTGCCGGCCTTTCCCGGCATGCCCCCCCTGCGAAATCGCGAAGCCCGCATAGGCTGGGCTTCAGCTTGTTCTGACCGGAGGCGCACCATAGCCTGTAACAAAGCCAACGGTCATCAAACGGGAGTTCATTATGCCCCTTACAACGGCGCAGGACGATGGGACGAGGGAGATGGCACGCGCCCGTCTGGCCGTCGATATCGGGGGGACCTTCACCGATCTCGCGCTGGATACGGGCGCGCGGGTGTTCACGCTCAAGGTGTTGACGACGACACGCGCGCCCGAGGAGGGGGTGCTCGAAGGCGTGGCGCGCATCCTCCGGGAGGCAGGGCTGAGCCCCTCCGATATCGGTCTTCTCGTACATGGCACCACGCTCGCCACCAACGCGCTGATCGAGCGCAAGGGCGCACGGACCGCTCTCGTCGTCACCGAAGGCATGCGCGATTCCGTGGAAATGGCCTACGAGAACCGTTTCGAGCAATATGATGTGAATGTCGATCGCCCGGTGCCGCTGGTCCCGCGCGCCCTGCGGCTGCCGGTCCGCGAACGTCTCGCCTCGGACGGTTCGGTGCTGCTGCCGCTCGACGAGGACAGCGTCCATGCCCTTGCGGGCGCGTTGCGCGAAGCGGGTGTCGAGAGCATCGCCATCGGCCTGATCCATGCCTATGCCAACCCGGCCCACGAGCAGCGCGTCGCCGAGATCCTGCAAACGCATCTGCCCGAGGCCTCGATCAGCCTTTCCAGCGAGGTCTGCCCGGAAATCCGCGAATACGAACGGCAATCGACCACCTGCGCGAATGCCTATGTCCAGCCGCTGATGGCGCGCTATCTCACCCGCCTCGGCGAGCGCCTGCGTGAGGACGGGCTGAGGTGCCCGTTCTTCCTGATGACTTCCGGCGGCGGCCTGGCCAGCCTCGACACCGCCATCCGCTTCCCGATCCGCCTGGTCGAATCCGGACCCGCCGGCGGCGCGATTCTCGCCGCGCGCATCGCCACCCAGATGGGGCTCGACAGCGTGCTCAGCTATGATATGGGCGGCACCACGGCGAAGATCTGCCTGATCGACGCGATGACGCCCCTCAAGAGCCGCACCTTCGAGGTCGATCGCGTCTACCGCTTCAAGCGCGGCAGCGGCCTGCCGGTGCGCATTCCGGTGATCGAGATGGTCGAGATCGGCGCCGGTGGCGGCTCCATTGCCCGGATGGATACGCTCGGGCGCATCCAGGTCGGCCCCGACAGCGCGGGATCGGAACCCGGTCCCGCCTGCTACGGGCGTGGCGGCACCGAGCCGACGGTAACCGATGCCGATGTCGGGCTCGGGCGCATCGATCCGGCGCTGTTCGGCCAGGGTGCCGTGCGTTTCGATGCCGATGCTGCCCTGGCGGCGCTCTCGGCGAAGATCGGCGAGGCTGCCGGCCTCGACGCAACGCATGCGGCTTACGGCATCTGCGAGATCGTCGACGAGAACATGGCCAATGCCGCGCGCGTCCATGCCATCGAATGGGGCAAGGATATCGCCGCGCGCACCATGATCGCCTTTGGCGGCGCCGCCCCACTGCATGCGGCGCGCCTCGCCGAGAAGCTCGGCATCGACACGGTGATCGTGCCGCCGGATGCCGGCGTCGGCTCGGCGATCGGTTTCCTGATGGCCCCGATCGCCTATGAGGTGGTGCGCAGCCGCTACATGCGCCTCGACGCTTTCGACGCGGGTGAGGCCAATGCCACGCTCGACGCCATGCGCGCGGAAGCGGAGGAAGTGGTTCGCCTCGGCGCTCCGGATGCGGCGCTGGTCGAGACCCGTGAGGCCTATATGCGCTATATCGGCCAGGGCCACGAAATCAGCGTCACCCTGCCTGACGGCCCCCTCGACGCGGATGCGGCACAGACCATGCGGGCGGCCTTCGACAAATCCTATAGCGCGCTCTACGGACGCACGATTCCGCATCTCGGCATCGAGATCCTGAGCTGGACCTTGACGCTGCAGACCCGCCTCGACGCACCGGAACCGGTCGCACCGGGCGCGCGGGGCGGCGTCGCGACAAAGCCGCACACGACGCGCAGCATCTTCGATCCGGGCCTTGGAAAGACGGTCGAGGCGGGGGTGCATCTGCGCAGCGACCTCGCACCCGATGCCGTGATCGAGGGGCCTGCCCTGATCGCCGAAGCGCAGACGACGAGCGTCGTCTCCGCCGCCTTCACGGCCCGCATCGCTTCATCCGGCGCCATCGTCATGCAACGCCGTACAAGCCAGGAGGACCGGGCATGAGTGCGTCATCCGCAGCGGGCGATACCGCGCTCGCCAATATCCGTCTTCAGATCATGTGGAACCGGCTTCTCTCGGTCGTCGAGGAGCAGGCCCAGACCCTGATCCGTACCGCCTTCTCGACCTCGGTGCGCGAAGCCGGCGACCTCTCGGCCGGCGTGTTCGACGCGAAAGGCCGCATGCTCGCCCAGGCGGTGACCGGCACGCCCGGCCACGTCAATGCCATGGCCGCGAGCGTCGGGCATTTCCTCGCGCGCTTTCCGCTGGAGAGCATGGTCGAGGGCGACGTCTTCGTCACCAACGACCCGTGGCTCGGCACGGGGCATCTGCATGATTTCACCGTGGTCACGCCGACATTTCTCGACGGGCGCCCGGTCGCATTGTTTGCGGCGACGAGCCATGTCGTCGATGTGGGCGGGATCGGTTTCGGGCCGGACGGGCGTCAGGTCTACGAGGAAGGCATCTACCTGCCGATCATGCATCTGGCTCAGGCGGGTCGCATGAACGAATCGCTGCTGGCAATCGTGCGCTCGAATGTGCGCGAGCCGATCCAGGTCGAGGGGGATCTCTACTCCCTCGCCGCCTGCAACGAGACCGGCTGCCGCCGCCTCATCGCGATGATGCGCGAATTCGGCCTCACCGATCTCGACCATGTCGCCGAGCACATCATCACGCAGTCGCGGGAAGCCATGCTCGCGGCGATCCGCGCGCTTCCCGCAGGTGTCTACGAGAACAGCATGCGCGTCGATGGCTATGAGCGTCCCGTTGATCTGGTTTGCCGGCTGAGCGTGGGCGATGACGGCATCACGATCGATTTTGCGGGCACCTCCCCCGTTTCGGGCTACGGCATCAATGTGCCGCTGACCTATACGGATGCCTATGCCAGCTTCGGCGTGCGCTGCATCGTCGGCGGCGACATCCCCAACAACTGGGGCTCGCTCGATCCGATCCGCGTCGATGCACCGGCAGGCTCGATCCTGAATGCGCCGCATCCCTGCGGCGTGGCGGCGCGGCACGTGATCGGCCAGATGCTGCCCGATGTCGTGCTCGGCTGCCTCGAACAGGCCATCCCCGGCGGCACGCCGGCAGAGGGCTCGTCGAGCCTGTGGAATCCGACGCTGATGGGCGGGCACGGCGTGGTCGATGCGGATTACGGCGCCGCGACGCCTTTCGCCATGACCATCTTCCATACCGGCGGGACCGGTGCGCGTGTGGGCAAGGACGGGCTCTCGGCCACGGCCTTTCCCTCGGGCGTGCGCAACACACCGGTGGAGATCAACGAGACGATCTCGCCGCTGGTCTTCTGGCGCAAGGAATACCGCACCGATTCCGGCGGCGCCGGGCGCCATCGCGGCGGGACCGGACAGGTGATGGAGATCAGCCACCGCGAGAATGCGCCGTTCTCCGTCGGCGCCATGTTCGACCGCTGCGCCCATCCCGCGCGCGGACGACAGGGTGGCGGGCCGGGCGGCAATGGCGCGGTACGCACGCAGAACGGGCTGACCCTGCGTCCGAAGGGTCGCCAGACCGTCCCCGCCGGTGATTGTCTGGTGCTCGAGACACCCGGTGGCGGCGGGCTCGGCGACGCGAAGGCGCGTCCGGTCGCAATGGTGGCGGAAGATGTCCGCAACGGGATCGTCACCCCGCAAGCCGCGAGGGACGCGTATGGCGTGGTGGTGGACGTGCACGGCACGGTAGACGAGGCCGCCACGAAGGCCCTGCGCGGCTGAGCATGCGCAAAGGCCACCGCCTGCCCTCAGGGGCGGGCGGTGGCCTGCTCCGGCAGCCACGTGGCGATGCCCGGAAAAATCGTCAGCAGAATGATCGCCACGATCATCAGGAAGAAGAACGGCAGCGCTGCCCGCGCGATATAGAGCAGATTCCGCCCCGTGAGCCCCTGCAGCACGAACAGGTTGAAGCCCACCGGCGGCGTGATCTGGCTCATCTCCACCACCAGTACCAGATAGATGCCGAACCAGATCAGATCGATCCCGGCAGCCTGCACCATCGGCAGGATCACGGCCGTGGTGAGAACGACGACGGAAATGCCGTCGAGGAAACAGCCCAGAATGACGAAGAGAAGCGTCAGCGCCACGAGCAGCATGTAGGGCGACAACTGCATCTCCTGGATCAGCATCGCCAGCGCACGCGGAATTCCGGTATAGCCCATCGCCACGGAGAGGAAGGCCGCACCGGCATAGATGAAGATGATCATGCAGGACGTGCGCGTGGCACCCATCAGGCTTGCCGAGAAGGTGTGCCGGTTCAGGGAGCCCGTCAGCGCCGACAGGATCAGCGCGCCGGCGACCCCGATCGCCGCCGCCTCGGTCGCCGTGGCCCAGCCGCGATAGATCGAGCCGATCACGAATGTAATCAGCAGAATCACCGGGATCAGCCGGCGAGACGACCAGAGCTTCTGCTTCAGCGTCATCCTGATGTCGGAGACCGGGATTTTCGACGGGTTGAGCAGCGCCCAGCCGCCGACATAGAGCATGAACAGCGAAGCGACCATCACACCGGGCAGAATGCCGGCGATGAAAAGCTGCACGATCGAGACTTCCGCAGAGACACCGTAGACGATCAGGATGATCGAAGGCGGAATCAGCAGGCCGAGCGTGCCGGAGCCCGCCAGCGATCCGATGATGAGCTTCTCGTCATAGCCACGTCTGGACAGTTCCGGAATCGACATCTTGCCGACCGTCATCGCCGTCGCCGCCGAGGAGCCGCTGACGGCGGCGAAGACGGCGCAGCCGAGGATGTTCACATGCATCAGCCGCCCGGGAAGCCGCCCGAGCCAGGGCGCGAGTCCGGCGAACATGTCCTCGGAGAGCTTCGTGCGAAACAGGATCTCGCCCATCCAGACGAAGAGCGGCAGCGAGGCCACCGTCCAGGTCGCCGTTCCGCCCCAGATGCTGGTGGACATGATGAGGCCCGCAGGCGCGCTGCTGAACATGGTGATGCTGACGAGCCCGAGGGCCGCGAGCGCCATGGCCACCCACAATCCGCCGCCGAGAAAGGCGAACAGCAGGACGATCAGGATGATCGATTGCGTCAACAGATCCAAGGGCCCGGTCCTTTTGTGAATCAGTCGTTTGATGCGTCTTCGCGTTCGCGCATGACGACGTCGCGTGTATCGTCGAAGCTCGGCGTACGGCCAGACAGGATGTTGAAGAACTCTTCCACCATCGCCAGGGTCAGCATGGCGATGCCGAGGAACATGGCGCCCTGGGGTATCGCCAGCGGAATCGAGAGCAGACCATCGGAAACCTCGCGAAAGCGGATCGAATCCTGCATCAGCCCCCAGGTCGATCTTGCGAAGAAACCCATGAGCAGGGCGCCGATGCCCACCGAAAGCAGATCGGCCACGCGCCGCGCCTTGTCCGGCAACATGTGGAGAACGAGCGATACGCGGATATGGCTGCCGGCCCGGAAGGCGTAGGCCAGCGCCAGAAAGCTGGTTGTCGGCAGCAGGAACGCCGCCGTCTCGTTGACGCCCGGCACCATGATCCCGAAAAGCCGCCCGATAATCTGGGCGAGCATCAGCACCGCAATGGCGGCGAGCGCGATCGCGGCCACAATACCGCAGGTCTTGTACGCGATATCCGTTACCCGACGCAGCATATCCATGCGCGACCACTCCCTGACCCGGCTGGTTGTTGCGTTGCGGTAGTCACATCGGCGGGTATGCGCACGCGGCGGCTCGATGCCCGCGTGCGCATGATCATGCAAGCATGAGCGCGATTACATCGCCTCGTATGCGTCGATCAGGCGCTGGCCGTTTTCGCCGGCCTTCTCGATCCATTCTTGCGTCATCTGCGCCCCGACATCCTCGAGCTCGGAGACAAGCGCATCGCCGGGCTCGACGACATTCATGCCGTTATCGGCGAGTTCGGCCGTAGCCTTGGCGCCCTCTTCCCGGGCCTGCGCCCAGACGCGTTCCTCGGCATTGGCCGCTGCGGTCATGACGGCTTCCTGGATGTCGGCATCGAGTGCATCGAAGGCGCTCTGGTTGACGAATACCAGGTTCTTGGGATGCATGGCGTCCGTGGTGTAGTAATATTCGAGGAAGTCCCAGGACTTTACATCGACGCCCGTCGTGGCGGAAGTCAGCATCGCATCGACGACACCGGTCGAGAAGGCCTGGGGAACCTCGGCATACTGCACCGTGGTCGGGGTCGCGCCCATCAGCTCGGCCAGACGCGACGTGGCCGCGTTATAGGCGCGGAAGGGCACGCCCTCCATATCCGCCAGAGTCTCGACGGGTTCCTGTGCGTACAGGCCCTGGCCCGGCCAGACCCCGGAGAACAGCACCATCAGGTCTTCCTCTGCGAGGACTTCCTCGAGAATCGGCTTCTGCGCCTGCCACAGCTTCTCGGCATTGTCGAACCCGGCTGCGAGGAACGGCACACCGTCAACCTCGAAGATCGGGTTTTCATTGCCATAAGCCGAGAGCAGGATCTCGCCGATCTGGGCCTGTCCGGTGCGGACCGCGCGCTTGATCTCCGGCATCTTGAACAGCGAGGCGCCGCTATGCACCGTGATGGTGAGGCGGCCATCCGTCAGCTCCGAGACTTCCTCGGCAAACTGGATGACGTTCTGGGTGAGATAATTCCCGTCCGGATAGGGGGTGGGCATGTCCCAGTTCTGGGCCTGGGCGGAAAAGCTGAAACCGAGGCTGACCCCGGCCACGAGCAGCCCCTTGGTGAAATGATTCATGTTGTTCTCCCAACGCGGGTTCGATCCTCTGGAAACGGTCATGCCGAATGTGTTCATGTTCTTTTTCGGCATAGCGCGCGTCAGCGTGTCCCGGTCCTTACGTTACGTCAAGCCTGAAGAATTCGCTTCGAGCGCGCAGATCAAACGCATGGGCTGTGAATTATTGCACAAAAATGCGCCCATCTTGAAAATGCAGCCTGCCGTCGATCCGAAATGTCAGGCAGCCATGACTGAACGCGATAGAATCGGATCTCGAAGCCTGCAGCATGCCGGATGGGGCCGGGAAGTCGTGCTTCGTCAGGGCTCTACGCCAATTGCGGGAAGCTGGGCGCGACCGTGTTGCCCATAGCGAAGACCGGCAATGCCGGGGCCGATCCGCACAGACAATGTCGCCGCGCAGATCCAGTACGGACGGCAGCCAGCATCGCTGCGCCCTCAACCGCGTCAAATGGTGTGTCGAAACCCCCATGCCGGGCGTCTTGCCATTATCAAGAACTGCCAAATACTCACACCGGCGGTCGCCCAAGGCCGTCACGAGCGCGCCGTAATGGCGTTGCCCCCTTGCGGTGCCGTCAGCGCACCCGGATTCGCGCGGCTCGATTCGCGTGCGCTCTCGACTTCCTTGCGCAGCGAATCGCATTCACGCTTGTATTGGCGTTCCAGCTTGCGGTGCTTGCCCTGGACCAGCCAGGCCGCGACACCGCCGATCATCACGCCGACGGTCAGGGCAATGAAAAGCACCAGCCAAAGCGGGGCCGAAATGGCCATGAGCGGGTCGGATGCGGAGAACGGATCGAATGAAACAGTGATCGGCGCGCGATTGGCGATGGCGAGCAGGATGATGACGAAGCCAACTGGTATGAGGATGAGCGCCTTGATGAAACCCGCCATAGCGTCGTCGTTCCCTGATCTGTTTCTCGTCTCGCGCGGATTATGGCCCGCATCCGTCTCAATCAACCGCGCGGGCCGCGATCGCGGGCTGCGTCTGCTCGCCGCCTGCTGTACCCGAAGCGCTGCTGCCGCCATTGAGCCGCAGGCGCATTTCCTTGCCGGTCTTGAAGACCGGAATCACCTTCTCCGAGACCGGAACCGTCTCGCCGGTACGCGGATTGCGCCCGATCCGGGCATCGCGCTTCTTCACGGAGAACGCGCCGAAGCCGCGCAATTCGACCCTGTCACCGCGCGCCAGCGCGTCCACGATCGTATCGAGAATCGCATTCACGATGTTTTCCACGTCCCTCTGATAGAGATGCGGGTTCTGTTCAGCGATTCTCAGGACCAGTTCTGATTTGATCATCGGCGCTAATTCTTTGAATTTTATCTAATTTTCAAGCTCAGGCTGCCAGATGGCGAGCAGCCCGTCAAGTTCGATGCGTTCGCGATGGCCGGCGAACCCGTAGAGCTTCCCCGAAAGCCGCTCGAATCCGGCGGCATCGGCAAGCAATGCCGCGCCCGTCATCAGATCGAAGGCCGAACGCTCCCGACGCGGAGACCATGTCTCGATCGGCAGATCGGCATCGAGGTCATGTGCCTCTGCCAGCCAGGCCAGCGCGTCGTCCTCGTTGCCCAGAGCATCGACGAGCGCCAGATCCAGTGCCCGGCGTCCGATATGGACGCGCCCATCGGCGACGTTGGCCGTGGCCTGTGCATCGAGCGCACGGCGCTCCGCAACGAGTTCGCGAAACCATGCATACGTGTCGTCAACCAGCTCGCGCAGGGCCGCAACGGCTTCCTCGTCGATCTCGCCGGTCGGGCTCGGCGCCGCCTTGAGGGGGGTGGAGCGCAGTTCGAGCATGCTGATACCGATATTGTCGAGCAATTCCCGGACATTGGGCATCTGGAACACAGTGCCGATCGAGCCGACCACCGCCGTCTCGCGCGAGACGATATGGTCGCTCGCGAGCGCGGCGATATAAGCGCCGGAGGCCGCCGTTCCATCGACGAAGGCAACCACGGGCTTGTCCTGTGCGAGCGCACGCAGGGACTGATACAGCTCTTCCGCGCCCGTGACGGTACCGCCGGGGGAATTGATACTCACGATCACGCCGCGCACCGCCCGCGATTCGGCGATTCGCTCCAGCATCTCCGTCTTGCGCCGGTCATTGGTGATCACGCCGGAAATCTCGACCCGCGCGATATGCGCCGTGCCCATCGAAGCCAGATCGCCGGGCCCGGCAATGCGCCAGCCGAGAGCGATCAGCGCGGCGAGCAGGGCGGCGATACCGAGACCGCGCCAGAAGGACAGCTTGCGCCGCATTCTGCGCCGATCGGCGATCAGTTCAGCATCGCTGGCCATGGCGCGTCCTCGTTTGCAGCCGATTCGAACAACGCATTCCGTTATACAGGCCAAAGCCGATGCGACAAGCGCGGCATTTGCACGAATTTCGGGCCGAAAATGAATGGCTGAGCGCCAGCACCGGGCTCAGCCTCCGGCGGCGATGCGCAATCCGCCAACCGGCACACGGGTCTTGCCGGCATCCGTCGCCGGTTGCCCCGCGCCCGCACGTCCCGCTCCCGATGCAACATAGAGCCCGCGCTGCGACGCGTGCGGCGAAAGCGCGTCTGTGAGACCGATCACGGTCTCGGCAGCGCCGAGCAACAACACGCCATCGGGCGCAAGCGCTGCCGAGAGCCGGCGGAGCACATCGGTCTTGGTGGGCTGGTCGAAATAGATCAGCACGTTGCGGCAATAGATCACGTCGAACTGGCCGAGCTGCGAGAAATCCTTGATCAGGTTCATCTGCTTGAAGGTGACCATGGACTTGATCGCCGGCGAGATGTGCCAGGCATCGCCCTTCTGCTGGAAGTATTTCAGCAGCATCTGGATCGGCAGCCCGCGCTGCACCTCGAATTGCGTATAGATCCCCGCCTTCGCCTTGTCGAGCACTTCGGCGGCGATATCGGTCGCGACGATCTCGATCTGCCAACCGGCAAGCTTTGCGCGCGCCTCGTCGAGAAGCATCGCCAGCGAATAGGGCTCCTGCCCCGAAGAGGCGGCGGCGCACCAGATGCGCAGTTTGCGCCTGCCCGCGCGCGCGGCGAGCATTTGCGGCAGGATCGTGTCCTTGAAAATGTCGAAGGGTGTCTTGTCGCGGAAGAAGAAGGTCTCGTTTGTGGTCATCGCCTCGACCACCGCCGTCTCGAGCGCGCGATCGCGCCCCTGGCGCAGCTTCGTCACCAGATCGGGCACGCCGGTCAGCGCGAAGCGCCGGCAGACCGGCCCGAGCCGGCTGTCGATCAGATAACGCTTCTCCGCCGAAAGCGAGAGGCCGGAGCGCTCTTTCAGATAGGCGCGGAGAAAGTCGAAATCGGCATCCAGCATTACCTGCTCCCACCCAAATAGCGTCGTGCCGCGCCAGCCATGTCCCGCAGCGGCAGGATTTCATGGGCGAGGCCGGCCTTGGCGATCGATCCGGGCATGCCCCAGACCGTACTCGTCGCCTCGTCCTGGACGATCACCGCCCCACCCGCTTCGCCGATGGCGCGCGCGCCATGGGTGCCGTCGGACCCCATGCCCGTGAGCACCACGGAGAGGACCTGCGCCCCGAAGATCGTCGCGGCGTCGAAGAACAGCACATCGACAGCCGGCTTGCAGAAGTTCACCGGCGCACCGTCATCGAGGCGCAGCGCGATGCCCGAGCCGCCATTGCGGCGCAGACCCATATGCCTGCCGCCGGGCGCGACATAGATCCGTCCGGGCTGCAAGGCTTCGCCGTCCTGCGCCTCGGCTGCAGGCAGCCCCGTCTGCGCCCCGAGATGCTCGGCGAAGACGGCGGTGAAGACCGGCGGCATGTGCTGTACGACCAGAACCGGCAAATGACGCAGTTGCGGGCCAAGCCCCGTGAGAAACTCGCCCACGGCGCGCGGACCGCCCGTCGAGGCACCCACGACCAGCACGCGCTTGGGCGTGTTCGAGGCCACGGGCCGCAGGGTCGGCGCCGCACGGGAAGGGGCGGCGGGCGCACGCGCATATGAGGGCGCGGCTGTCGGCACATGCCCCGCCGGGCCGGGTCGGGCGGATGCGGATGTGCCAGCCCCTCCTGCCGGGGGTGCGCGCAGGAATTGTCGACCGCTCGGTCCGGCGGCGGCACCCGGGGCGCCGCGCTCGACGCGGAAGGTCCGTGCGCCGGGCGCGGCTATCGGGCGGGCCCCTGCCCCGCTTGCAGACATCCCCGCAGCCATTCCCGCAGACATGGCCGGCGTCATCGCCGCATCGACGCCGTCGCGATGACGCGCGGCAAGGCCCTCGATCTTGATCATCAGATCATGTCGGAAGGTCACCGAGGTGGAGACACCGCGGTGGCTTTCGGGTTTGGCGAGATAATCGACGGCGCCGAGGGAGAGACATTTGAGCGAGGTCTGCGCATTGCGCTGGGTGAGCGTCGAGACCACGACGACGGAGACGCCGGGGCATTTCGCGAGCAGCAAAGGCAGCGCGGTGATGCCGTCCATCTCCGGCATCTCGATGTCGAGCAGCACGATTTCCGGCTTTGCGCGGGCGATCTGGTCGACGGCGACCCGGCCGTTATTGCAGGTCGCGACCACCTTGTGGCCGGCCTCTTCGAGCCAGCGCGCCGTCAGACCGCGGATCACCACGCTGTCGTCGACGACCATGATCCGCATCGGCGTTGCGGTGACGGATCCCTGATTCGAAGCTGTCGCGATGGACATGGACTCATCGACTCCGGTGCGCTGCCCGAACGGGTCGGCGCGCGAAACAAGCTGGCATCACTGCCGGAAAGCGGCGGCACGGATTGCGCCGGCGCAGGATTCAGACGAGCCCGACTTCCTGCATCTTGGCGGTCATGATCTCCTTGTCGAAGGGTTTCATGATGTACTCGTCCGCGCCGGCGCGCATGGCCCGGGCGATATTGCCGACGTCGTTCTCGGTGGTGCAGAACACCACTTTCGGCGCCTCACCGCCGGGCAATTCGCGCAATGCCCGCAGGAAGGAATAGCCGTCCATCACGGGCATGTTCCAGTCGAGCAGGACAGCATCCGGCATCTCGGAGCGGCAGCGGTTCAGCGCCTGCTCGCCGTCCTCGGCCTCCGAGGTGCGGAAGGAGAGCCCCTCCAGAATGCGCCGCGCAACCTTGCGGATGACGGCTGAATCGTCGACGATCAGGCAATGCTTCATCACGACCTCCTCGGAAGCGTCAGGCTGCGCGGGATTCGGCGTCGAAGGCGAGAACCGCATCGACATCGAGGATGATCAGGAGCCGCCCGTCGAGGCGGTGAACGCCGCGCGAGAGCTTGACCCAGGCCTGATCCATATGGACCGGACTGGCCTCATGCGTCTCGGTGGAGAGCTTCATCACCTCGCCGACGGAATCGACCAGCAACCCGTAGGATTCGCCGTTGCGCTCGAGGCCGACGGCCATGTCCTGGGCGCCCTCGTCGCGATCGGGCAGGCCGAGGCGTCGGCGCAGACACATCGCGGTGACGACGCGACCGCGCAGATTGAGCAGTCCCATGATCTCGCGCGGAGCCAGCGGCACGGTGGTGAGTGAGGAGGCGATGAAGACATCGTGCACCCGGTCGATCGGCAGACCGAACATCTGGTCACCCAGCATGACGGTGACAAATTCCTCGTATTCCTGCACCGCGCGCCCGTCGCGCCCGGCATCGTTCACGTTGGCGGCCATCATGCGGCTTCTCCCAGCTGGGCTTCGGTTTCGGCGAGAGCGGCGACGAGACCGCTCCGGTCGAATTTCGCGATGAATTCCGAGATATCGAGCTTGCGCGCCTCCTCGATCGCCTCCGGCGTGACGGCGGAAGACAGGGCGATCACCGGCAGGCGCGACAGCCGCGCCTGGGCCCGCACGGCGCGGATCAGCGCAAAACCGTCGCGGCCCGGCATGTCGACATCGGCGACGATCGCGTCGACGCGGCGGTCGGCATTGAGGGCGGCAAGCGCCTGCTCGGTGCCCGCCGCCGTGATGACACGGTAACCGGCGGCCTTGAGCACGGGGCTGAGCATTTCACGGAAGAAGGAGGAATCATCCACCAGCAGCACCGTGCGGGCATCCTTGGGATTCTTGACCGGCGCCCCGGAGGTCCAGTCCTCGTGGGCAAGCGGCAGGTAATGCACCACGTTGACGATCTCGGTGGCGCGCCCGCGCAGCACGGCGGAGCCAAGTAGATCCGGGCGGTCCGCGACGAGTTCGATGTCGAGCACGTCGTCGATGATGTCGACAATCTCGTCGACCACCAGCCCCATGGCCCGCTCCCCGTCGGAGAACACGACCAGCGCCTGCGGCCCCTCGCTCTTGATCGCGATGGCCGGATCGGCCGGCACCAGTGGCATCAGCTTGCCACGATACTGGATCAGCGGGCGTCCGCCGACCCATTCGATCTTGGCAGCATCGATTTCCTCGAGGCGTGTGACCAGCGAAAGCGGCACCGCCTTGTGGGTCTCGCCACCACCGCGGAAAACCAGCAGGGTCGTCGATTCGTTGTCGTTGCTCTCTTCCATGTCCTCAGCCGCCTCGACACCGAACTGGGTATCACCCGAACCCTGCCCGACCATCTTCGCGATGCCGTTGGGATCGATGATCAGCACCACGGCACCGTCGCCGAGGATGGTGTTGCCGGAGAACATCGGGATATGGCGCAGCTTGGTCGCCATCGGCTTGACCACGATTTCCTCGGTGTGGAAGACGCCGTCCACCAGGATACCGAAGCGCTGACGCCCGACCTGCGAGACCACGACGAAACCCTCATCGCCCGGATTGGCCTCCGCCCCGTCGAGACCGAGCACCTTCCCGATCGGCACGATCGGCAGAAGCCGGTCGCGCAGGCGCAGGACCGGGGTCCCGTTGATGCGCTCGATCTGGTGATCCGAACCGTTCTTGACACGCACGAGTTCCAGAACCGAAACCTGAGGAATGGCGAATCGCTGATCCTGAGCGGAGACGATCAGGGCGGCCACGATGGCCAGCGTCAGCGGGATCTTGATGGTGAAGACCGTGCCCTTGCCCTGCTCGGAGCGGATCTCGACCGTACCGCCGATCAGCTCGATATTGGTCTTGACCACATCCATGCCGACACCGCGCCCGGACACGGCGGTAACCTGGGCGGCGGTCGAGAAGCCGGGATGGAAGATGTACTTGGCCATCTGGGCTTCGCTCATCCGCTCGATTTCCGCCTCGGTGGCGAGCCCCTGCGAAACGATCTTGCGCGCGATCGCGTCGTAGTTCAGGCCCTTGCCATCATCGGCGATCTCGATCGTGATGGTGCCGCCTTCATGATAGGCGTTGAGACGGATGGTGCCGCGCTCGGGCTTGCCGGCGGCGCGGCGCGCCTCGGCATCCTCGATGCCGTGATCCGCCGAATTGCGGATCATGTGCGTCAGCGGGTCCTTGATGACTTCGAGCACCTGGCGGTCGAGCTCGGTATCGGCGCCCTGCATCACCAGCTCGATCTTCTTGCCGAGTTCGGAAGAGAGATCGCGAATGACGCGCGGCAGTTTCTGCCAGGCGGTGCCGATGGGCTGCATGCGCGTCTTCATGACGCCTTCCTGCAGCTCGGCGGTGACATGCGAGAGGCGCTGCAGCGGCACCTTGTAGCCGCTGTCATCCTCGCGCCTTGCGATCTCGAGCAGCTGGTTGCGGGTGAGCACCAGCTCGGAGACCATCGTCATGAGATGCTCGAGCGTATCGACATTGACCCGGATGGTCTGGACCTTGGCGACGTTCTGCTCCGCGCCGGCATTGCCGGGATTGTCCTTCACCTCGGGCTTCTTCGCAGCCGGCGCCGGCTTGCTTTCGGCGGGCCTGTCATCGACGACGGGTGCCGCAGCGGCGACCGGCGCCCCGGCGACAGCCTCTTCGACCGGCGCCTCGTCGGGTTCGCCGAGCACGCGGCCCTCCATCACGACGGGCGCTTCGATCTCTTCGAGCACACCCTCCTCGTCATCGGGACCGGGCGCTTCCATGAAGGCACGCTCCAGCTCGTCGAGAGGAATTTCACCGGGGAGAAGGTCCCGCTCCAGCTGCTGGAAGACGAATCCGCCCGCTTCCGGAGCATCATCCGCCGCTGTATCAGCGGGCGCTTCGGACGACACTTGCGCGCTGCCGGCTTGTTGCGACACGAGCGCTTCGGGGTCGGCATTGGACATCGCGTCGAGCGCGCCGATCAGATCCTGATCCTCGCCCTCCGGCTCGGCGGCGGTGCGCTCGAGCTCGGCGACGATCTCCTTGATCCGGTCCAGCGTCTGCAGGATCAGCGAGACGGCATCGGTGGTGACCGGGTGGCCGTCACGGAACTTGCCCATCAGGGTCTCGGCCGCATGCGCCAGCGCCTCGAGACGCGGCAGGCCGAGGAACCCGCAGGTCCCCTTGATGGTGTGGACGAGCCGGAAGATGTTCCTCAGGATCGTCTCGTTGTTGGGATCCTGTTCGAAGCGAACCAGTTCGACATCGACCGTATCGAGGTGCTCGCCGGTCTCGGTCAGAAATTCGCGCAAAAGATCATCCATGACGTCACTCTACTCTCGCAGGGCCTGCTTCTGGAGTTCGAGTGTCGTCAGAAGTTCTTTATGTTCCGTTTCCTGAATATGGAAAAAAGGTAAATCTGCTCGGAATTATACTTAACAGAACGTTCACCCGGCGCGTTGCGATGCTTTGATGCGATACCGGATTTTATTCGGATTCCGCGCGCAACCGGAAGGTGTCGCCTTCCAGGTCGAGCGAAACGGCCATGCCTGATGCGCGGGCGACGAGGCCCGCATAGTAGAACTGGATCCCGTGCGCGTCGACACTGTCATTCTCCGGCTCGCCGTCGAGCAGCGCCTGCGCATGCGGCGGGATCCGGGCATTCTTGCCGGTGGCGGCGATCAGGAAGGTGGAGGCGCTCTCGTCGCCGGTGATGGTGACCTCGATCTCGCCGCCGCGCGGAATGCCCTGCGCGGCCATGACCAGGAGATTGAGCAGGAGCTTGACGCGGTTCTTCGGCAAAAGCTGGCGCTCTGCATTCCAGACGAGGCGCGTCTTGTCGTCGTGGAAGAAACCCTTGGCGACCTGTTCGGCATCACCGGTATCGATCGCGGCGCCCGCAGAACCCGCAGCCCCGAAGGCGATGCGGGCGAATTGCAGCCGCGCCGAGGCCTGCCGTGCGCTCTTGCGGATCAGATCAAGAGCGAAATCCTTCATGCCGGGATCGCTCTCGTCCTCCATCACCTCGAGCCCGTTGACGATTGCCCCGACCGGGCTGATCACATCGTGGCAGACCCGCGAGCACAACAGCGCGGCGAGATCGAGGGAATCGAGATCGAGCTTGGCCATGAAACATGTCTCCGATGGCGCCCCGGCAACATGCGCGAATCACGCGCAAGGACGTACCGGTTGTTCCCTAACCGGCTTCGCGCCCCTTGAAAAGCCTCGATTGCACCGTCAAAGGCGCGCCATCTGCTCGCGGCTCTTGCGCCAGACCCGTTCTGCGCGGGCTGCAGCGTCGGGATCATCGAGAAAGGCGTCGCGCGCGGCACGCGTGTGAAACAGGTACAGCCGTCCGTCGACGATCGCGGCGATCCGCGCCTGCGCCTCGACCATGCGCCCTTCCGTCATGGCGAGAGCATCGTTGCCACCCAGGCGCGGGGCGTAGATGTCGGGTCGCGACAGGAAGGCGGCGCGGTTCGCCGCATTGGAGAACCGCCAGGCGTGACCGTTCCAGACGGCTTCATGCACCGCATCGCCAGGGCGAGGGGGGCCGCTCATGAAATAGGTGACCGGGTCGAAACCCTCCAGCGCGATCCCGGCATGATCATGTCGGCGCACCCCTTGCTGCGCTCCCACGAGCGGCGGCAGCAGGGCCAGGCGCGCCGCACCGGCATCGGTCGAATCGGGGCTGGCGGCACGGGCATCCGCTGCGGATACCGGCAGAGCCAGCAACAGCGCGAGCCCGGCGATCCGGGCGCCGTGGCGCAGAAGGCACGCCCGTGATGCACCCGTCGATCCTGCCTTTGCGGAGAATGCCGTCACCTCGCATGAGGGCGAGCCGCTTTTGCGCGTTAACGCCATGTTACCCTTCTTGGTTAAAGCTTGGTTTCGCGGACGGAACACATCTCCGCCGGCTGGGGGTTGTAGCGCTCCGGGGATGAAACCGGAGTTCAGATAATCATTCGAATTGTCACTATCGGGCGATTCGACATAGCGAGCAGGAGATCGCGCATGCGCTCAATCGGTTTCATGATGCGCCCGGCCATCGCGCTCGGGAGCCGCAGCGTCCTGCGCTTCGTGCTGCCGGCAATCGTCGCCCTGATGATCGCCGGGCCGTTCGCCGCTGCGGGCATCGCACAACAGAACACGTTACCGCCTCCTGGCCAGCCCGGCAGCGGTGTCGCACCCACCCCCCGCGATGCTCCCGAAAAATTCGAATCCCAGGAGATCATCGAACAGGGCCATGCCTTTTTCGGCTCGATCTCGCGCGGCCTCGCGCTGACGGTGCAGGAAGCCTTTTCACGCTGGGGCCAGCCCAACGGCTACATCCTCGGCCAGGAGGCCGGTGGCGCCTTCATCGGCGGATTGCGTTACGGCGAAGGCGTGCTCTACACACGCAATGCCGGCAACAGAAACGTGTTCTGGCAGGGTCCCTCGATCGGCTTCGATTTCGGCGGCGAAGGCTCGCGCACGATGATGCTCGTCTATGAACTGCCGTCGACCGACGCGATCTACCAGCGTTTCCTCGGCATGGACGGCTCGGCTTACGTCGTGGGTGGTTTCGGCATGACGGCGCTTTCGGCCAATTACATCATCGTGGTACCCATCCGCTCCGGTGTCGGAGCGCGGCTGGGTATCAATATCGGCTATCTGAACTTCACCGAACGCCCGACCTGGAACCCGTTCTGACGCGAAGCCCGGAAAGCGGGGTGGCGGTCCGGCGCGCGGCGTGGCATGGTTGGTCCCTGCGCAGGATCGAGCGAGGGCGCGTGGCCGCGTGATCGAAACCATCATGATCTTCGCGTTGGGATTTTTCGTCTCGACGCTTTTCGGGCTGATGATCGTGCCGGCGCTCAACGAGCGCGCGGACCGGCTTGCGCGCCGGCGGGTGGAAGCGCAATTGCCCGCATCCGTGGCCGAGCTCAATGCCGAGCGCGACATGCTGCGCGCGGAACTTGCCATGCGCGAACGGCGCATCGAGCAACGCCTCGAGACGATGCGCGAAAAGCAGACCACGGACATGGCCGAGCTCGGGCGGCGCATGACGCGCATCGCGACGCTGACGGAGGAAGGCGAAGCGGCCCGCGCCGAAATCGCCCGCCTCGAACGGGATCTCGCCATGACCCGCAATGCGCTGGCCGACAGTGAGGCCCGCGCGGCGGGGCTGAGTGCTCAACTCCTCGAAACCCGGGAAACGCTCAACGCGCGTGACACGACGCTCGCCGATCTGCAGACGCGCCACGGACGCGCCCTCGCCGATCTCGACGCACGGCGCATCGAGGTCTCCGACCTGCAGACGCGGCTCCAGGCCGAGACCGGTCGCGCCCGTGAAATCGAGCGGGTTTCGCGCAGCCGGGCCGAAGACATCGCGGAATTGCGAACGGCGCTGGAACGCACCCGCAAGGCCCTCGCCGACGAAGAGGCGCGCGGCAGCGTGCTCGAACGCCGGGCGGAGAATTTTGCCGGCGCACGCGATGCGGCCGTCGCCGCGCGGGCGCAGACCGAAGCGGAACTCGCTCTGGCGCGCGACAAGCAAGCCGAGACGGCCCGCGATCTCGCCGCCCGCCATGCCGAACTGGAAAAAGCCAGCGCCCGCATCGCCGCTCTTGAAGGACACCTCGCCCTCACTCGGCGCAAGCTGGATACCTCCGACGATGCGGCCCGAGCGGCACAGGATGCCTTGCGGCGCGAGATCGACGGATTGCGGGCGGAAAAGGCCTCCCTGCACGGTGCGCTCGACCATGCCCGCGGTGAACGCCGCCGGATCGAGGCGGAGTTCGGCGCCTTTCGCAAGGAGGCGCAAAGGCAGCTGGAATCCGAGAACGCAAGGCTGCGCGCGCGTATCGACGCGGTCACGCGCATGATCATGGGCGAGAAGACGCCGGGCGGCGACCCCGCGAAGGCAGCATCCCGGGAACCGGGACCCTCGACAGCCGGCGCCCCCAAGACGCCCCAGGCCGGCAAGACGAAACGCGCCAGCAAGACGACACGGACCAGCAAGACCGGCAAGGCCGGCAAGACTGATGACGGTCGGGCGATTTCCGACAGCAGGCCGCCGGCGAAACCGACCGGCAGGGTTTCGGATCGCGAGAAGAATACCGCGCAACCCGCCGACGGGACGCAGCCGGAAGGCGTTTAGCCGACCGTGTCCGGAAGGCGACCGGGCTGCCGGCGACCGGGCGGTCGGGGCATGGGGTGCCGGCATGCCGTTTCACGAAAACATGACGACGCGGACGCATGGCGATCCCGCTGCGCGCGTCGGAGCGCGTTGATGAGCATGCGACATCTCAAGGACCGACGACGACATTTTGTCGACAAATTAGGTATAAATCGCTATTAAAATATTGACAGGCGTGCCGGGCCCGTACAGCATGCAACCGCGCATGTAAAATCAGAGGGATGCGCAAACCCGATGGGAGATTGTATATGAAAGCTTTTGCTCGCGCAACAATGGGGCTCGGTCTGGTTGTCGGAATGACTGCCGGAGCCTCGGCTCAGAGCTGGGACATGCCGACGCCTTACCCGGACGGCAATTTCCACACCATCAACATCAGCCAGTTCGCCGATGATGTCCGCGAGGCCACGGATGGCACACTCGACATCACCGTCCATTCCGCCGGGTCCCTGATCCGCCACCCGGAGATCAAACGCTCGATCCGCTCCGGCATCGCGCCGATCGGGGAGGTGCTCGTCTCGCTCCATGCCAACGAGGCGCCGATCTACGGCCTCGATTCGGTGCCCTTCCTCGCCACCAGCTATGACGATGCCCGCGCGCTCTATGAAGCGCAGCGCCCGGCGCTCGAAGAGGCGCTCGCCGAAGAAGGTCTGACGCTGCTGTTCTCTGTGCCGTGGCCGCCGCAGGGCATCTATGCCAAGATGGAGATCACGTCCATCGACGACATGGAGGGCCTGCGTTTCCGCACCTACAATCCGGGCACCGGTCGCATCGCGGCGCTCTCGGGGGCGACGCCGGTGCAGGTCGAGGTCGCGGATCTGCCGACGGCCTTCGCCACCGGTCGTGTCGAGGCGACGATCACCTCCCCGGCCACTGGCGTCGATTCCCAGTTCTGGGACTTCCTCGAATACTATCACGACACCCAGGCCTGGATTCCGCGCAACATGGTGATCGTCAACAGCGCCGCTTTCGAGGCGCTGGATGACGCGACCCGCGAAGCCGTGCTGGACGCTGCCGCGACCGCCGAGGAGCGCGGCTGGGCCTCTTCCGAAGAGGTGACGGTTTCCGCGACAGCAGAGCTGGCCGAAAACGGCATCAACGTGATCACCCCCTCCGACGCGTTGCGTGAAGGCTTCCAGGAAATCGGCGCCCAGATCGCCACTGAATGGGCGGAAGAAGCTGGTGAAAGCGGCGCCTCCGTGTTGGAGACCTACGAGTCCCTGCGCTGACAAGGCACCACGAAGACCCCTTCTGCGGAAGGGGTCTTTTTCGTTCCGGCGGACCGGATCGCGGAATTCGGTCTCGTCGTGAGCGCTTTTGTTGTTTTCGGAGCCGGACTGATGCGACGCACCCTTGATACCACCTACGCGATCGCCCTGTGGGGCGCGATCGCCTGCCTTGTTTCGATCGCCCTTCTCGTCGGCCTGCAGGTCGGCGGTCGGATCGTGGACGCGATACTCAGCGCGCTTGGTCTGACCCGGTCGGGTTTCGTCATCCTGTCACTCTCGGAAATCGCCGGTTATCTGCTCGCCGCGGGGAGCTTTCTGGGCCTTGCCGCGACGCTCAAGGGCGGCGTCCATATCCGGGTGACGATGCTGATCAACAACGTCCCGCTGAAAGTACGTTCCGTGCTCGAAGGCACCGCGCTGCTCTTCGGTGCCATCGCCGCGAGTTTCGCCTCCTGGCATCTCGCGCAATACGCCCATACCACCTGGCACTTCAACGAAGTCTCACCCGGGCTCGTGCCGGTACCGCTCTATATCCCGCAGGTCGCGATGGTGGTGGGCGCCGTGCTTCTGGCGATCGCCTTCCTCGACGAGTTCATCATCACCCTGCGCACCGGTCGCCCGAGTTTCTCGGGCACCGAGGACGCCATCAATCTCGGGCAGGAGGAGTGAGCCATGGATCTGCTTCCTGTCAGCCTCGGCCTCATCGCACTGCTCTTCGCCATGATCGGGCTGGGCCTCTGGATCGCCGTGGCGCTCGCCACGATGGGCTTTGTCGCCATCATTCTGCAATTGAGCCTGCCCGCCGGCACCATTCTCGCCACCTCGATGTGGCAGGGAGCCAAATCCTGGGATCTCACGGCTTTGCCGATGTTCATCCTGATGGGCGACATCCTTTTCCGCACACGCCTGTCGCAGGACATGTTCGACGGGCTCGCGCCCTGGCTGGCGAAGCTGCCCGGGCGGCTGATTCACGTCAATATCGTCGGCTCGACCATCTTCGCCGCCGTCTCGGGCTCTTCGGCTGCCACCTGCGCCACGATCGGGCGCATCTCGCTCTCGGAGCTGGCCAGGCGCGGCTATTCCAACACGGTTTCGATCGGGGCACTGGCCGGGTCGGCCACGATCGGTCTGATGATCCCGCCCTCGATCATCCTGATCGTCTATGCGGCGGCGACGGAGCTCTCCGTGGCGCGGCTGTTCATCGCAGGCGTGATCCCCGGTCTGATGCTGACGGCCCTGTTCATGACCTATGTCATCATCTGGGCCCTGTTCAACAAGGACAGGATGCCGCCCCCAGAGCCGGCGATGCCCTTCCTGGAGCGGGTCAAGGCGCTGCGCCGCCTCGCCCCCGTGATCCTGCTGATCATCGGGGTGATCGGCTCGATCTATATGGGTCTCGCCTCGCCCACCGAGGCCGCCGTCGTCGGGGTCTTCCTGTCGCTCGCCATAGCCTGGGCCACGGGAACAATGACATGGGAGACCATGCGCGAAGCCCTCGTCGCATCGACCAAGACGAGTTGCATGATCATCTTCATCCTCGCCGGCGCCGCCTTCCTGACGACGGCGATGGGCTTTACCGGCATTCCGCGCGTGCTGGCGGAGTGGATCGGCAGCTTCGGGCTCTCGCAAGGGATGCTGCTGCTCGCCCTGACGGTCTTCTTCATCATCATGGGCTGCTTCCTCGACGGGATCTCGATGGTGGTGCTCACCACATCCATCATCATGCCGCTCGTGGTCGGTGCCGGGTTCGACCTGATCTGGTTCGGTATCTACATCGTTCTGGTGGTCGAGATGGCGCAGATCACGCCGCCCGTCGGTTTCAATCTCTACGTCCTGCAATCACTTACCGGAAAAGACATCTTCAGGCTCGGGCTTTACACGGCGCCGTTCTTCCTGATCATGTGTCTGGCAGCCTTCCTGCTGGCACTGTATCCAGATATTGCGCTCTGGCTGCCGCGCACCATGTTGGAGGCACCACGCTGATGCGCGATTCGTAACGTACGGTGCGCGAGTCCGGAGACGTCATGAGTGCGAAAAGCCTGAACCCCTCCGGCATCGGTCCCATCGTCTCCTCCGCCCATCTGGCGGAGGGGGCGCTGCCGGCCCTGTCGGAGTTCGAATTCGGCCTGATCCTGGCCAGCCACGCCTTTCATCGCTGGATGATGCGCTGCATCGCGGCGGCGGGGGTACCGGATCTCTCACCGCTCGACGTGCTGATCCTGCATACGGTCAACCATCGTGGACGCGCCAAAAGGCTGGCGGATATCTGCCTCGTTCTCTCGATCGAGGAAACCCATCTCGTCAGCTACGGGGTCAAGAAGCTGCAGGGCGCAGGCCTCGTCACTTCCGGTCGCGCCGGCAAGGAAAAGACCGTCGAGATCACCGAGAGAGGCCGGGAGATCTGCAGGAAATACCGCGAGATTCGCGACAAGCTCCTGATCGGCCCCTTGAGCACCACCACGCTCGACAGGGAACAGCTCTCCGAAATCGCAGCAATGATGCGTGCGCTCTCGGGTCATTACGACCAGGCCGCCAGGGCCGCAGCCTCCCTGTAGCCCCCTCAGGCGCAACCTGTGAAACGCCCGTGACGATTTTCCGCTTCCTTGATCATGCCATGCGGGCCTAGCCTGACCGGGTCTCTCTCCCGATGAAGGTGATCCCCGTGTCCGCAGCCCCCGCCCCCGCCGATCAGGTTTCCGACTGGCTCGCCGAGCAGCAGCCCGCCATGCTCGCCCTGCTGGAGGAGGTCGTGAATATCGATTCCGGCTCCTATGACAAGGCTGGCGTCGATGCGGTGGGGGAGCGCTTCAAGCGTTTCTTCGCCGAACACGGCATCGCGACCACGACCATCCCCGATGAGACCTATGGCGAGGCGATCAAGGCGCATGTGGCCGGCTCCGGCGGTGCCAACAAACCGATCCTGCTGATGGGCCATCGCGACACGGTCTTCCCCAGAGGCGAAGTCGCCCGCCGCCCCTTCCGCATCGAGAATGGCCGCGCCTACGGGCCGGGTGTCTGCGACATGAAAGCCGGGCTCGTGATCAACGCCTTCGTCCTCGCCGCCTATCACAAGTTCGGCGGCGCGCCGGCGCCGCTGCTCGGCCTGATCACCAGCGACGAGGAGATCGGCTCCCCCGCCTGCCGCCCGATCATCGAGGAGACCGCGCGCGAGGCGCGTGCCGTGTTCAATTCCGAGCCGGGGCGCCCGTCGGGCAATATCGTGACCGGGCGCAAGGGCGGCGTGTTCATGCAGATGAATATCCACGGCAAGGCGGCCCATTCCGGCGGCAACTTCGCGCAGGGCGCCTCCGCCATCGGCGCGCTCGCCCACAAGATCATCGCCCTGCATGCGATCACCGATATCGAGGCTGGCATCACCGTGAATGTCGGGCTGATCCGGGGCGGACAATCGGTGAATACGGTGGCCCCGCTTGCCGAATGCGAGATCGATCTGCGCTATATCACCCCCGACCAGCGCGAGGCGGCGATGGCGCGCATCGCGCAGATCGTTGCTGCCGAAGATGTCGCGGGCACGCGCGCGGAACTCATGATCAAGGGCGAATTCCACCCGCTGGTGCAGGATGACGGCTCGAAGGAACTTTTCGGGATTTATCGGAAGGCCATGGCGGAGAACGGCGTCGCCATCGAGGGCGAATTCGCCGGCGGCTGCGCCGATTCCGGCTTTACCGCAAGCGTCGGCTGCCCCACCCTGTGCGCCACCGGCCCCGTGGGCGGCAAGGCCCATTCGCCGGAGGAATACATGGAAGTCGAGACCATGGTGCCGCGTGCGCAGGGTATCGCCCGCGCGATCGCGGGGCTGGGGGCGCGCGGTTGAGTTTTGCGCAGGCCCGGGAACCTGAAGCGCGGCTATTGCGTTTCGACAGGATCGCGTCATGTCGCGCTTTCGCCGTTGCAACCCGTTCGCCGTGATAGTGAGAGTAACCGCGCCTTGAAAAAGAAGAGACTCGGCCTCTTTCAGATCACGGCCCGTACACCGCGTGCCCTGATCTTCCCCGCCATCGTGGTGATCGCCGGGATCGCGGCGACGTTCTTTCTCAGCCAGCAATACGAACGCCTCGCGCGCGAACGCGACGAGGAGCGTTTCGTGGCCCTGGTGGAAGAGCGCGCGGCTGCAGTGCAGCAGCGCATGGAGGATTACGTCGCCCTTCTGCGTGGCACGGCCGCGCTGATGGCGAGCCGCCCCGCCGGCGCGGTCAGCCAGCCGGAATTTCGCCGCTATGTCGCCCGCCTGCGTATCGCGGAGCTCTATCCCGGCGTGCAGGGGATCGGCTTTGCCAGGGCCGTCGAGGCCTCCGATCTGCCGGCTATCGAGGCGCGGATGCGTCAGTATCACTCGGATTTCCGGGTCTGGCCCGAGGGCGATCGTGACGCCTATACGGCTATTGTCTATCTTGAACCGCAGGACGCGCGAAACCGCGCCGCGCTCGGCTACGACATGTTCTCCGAAGCGATCCGGCGCGACGCGATGGAGCGCGCCCGCGATCGTGGCCAGCGCGCCACATCCGCACGCGTGGAACTCGTCCAGGAGATCGAGGAAGACGATCTGCAACCGGGTTTTCTGATCTACCTGCCGATCTATGGCGGCGCACGCATCCCCGAAACGGTCGAGAATCGACGCGAGAGGCTGATCGGCTGGGTCTACAGCCCGTTTCGCGCAGGTGACCTTTTCGACCACTCTTTCGAACTGCGCGAGCGCCCATCGGAAATCGCCTTCTCCGTCTTCGACGGGGAATCGACCGATGAGGCCGATCTGCTCTATCGCTCAGCGCGCAGCGAAACCGACCCGGCCATCGCGCTTCGCGACGAGCGGGTGATCCAGATCGGCGACCGCCCCTGGACCTTGCAGATCGAGACGACGCCGTCCTTCGCCGCCGATTCCGCCCGCGCGCTCTCTCCCTGGCTCATGGGGATCGGCTTCTTCGCCACGCTGCTGCTGGGGCTCGCCGCCCTCGGCCAGGCCCGGGCGACGGAGGAAGCCGAGGAGGCCAATACCGCCCTCGAAGAGATGAACGAGACCCTGGAACATCGCGTCGAGAAGCGCACCGCCCAGCTGGAGCGCGCCCGCGCCAAACTCGCCGGGCTGATTGCCAATCTCGAACATGCGGTGGCTGCGCGCACCGCCGATCTGACCGAGGCCAACGAGGAAATCCAGCGCTTCGCCTATATCGTCAGCCATGATCTACGCGCACCGCTTGTCAACGTCATGGGCTTTACCGCCGAGCTCGAAGCGGTGCGCAAGGAGGTCGAGGCCTTTATTGCGCAGGTCGCGGAGAAAGCGCCGGAACTCGTCACCGATGACGCCCGCATGGCGGTCGAGACCGATCTGCCCGAGGCGCTCGACTTCATCCGCTCCTCCACCCAGCGCATGGACCGTCTCATCGCCGCGATCCTCAAGCTCTCCCGCGAGGGCCGCCGGGTGCTGACGCCCGAACCGATCGTGATGCGCGACGTGATCGCGCAGCTCGTGCAGAACATCACCCATCAGCTTGAGGAAGAGGGCGCGGAAATCGTGATCGAGGACATGCCCGATCTGGTCTCCGACCGGGTGGCGCTGGAGCAGATCTTTGGCAATCTGATCGAGAACGCGGTGAAATATCTCGATCCGACCCGCCCGGGGCGGATCACCGTGCGCGGCCATGCCGAGCCGGATCACCGCCTGCGCTACGAGATCGCGGATAACGGGCGCGGCATCGATTCCAGGGATCACCAGCGGGTCTTCGATCTTTTCCGCCGCGCCGGCGCGCAGGATCAGACCGGCGAGGGGATCGGGCTTGCCCATGTGCGTGCCCTCGTGCGCCGCCTCGGCGGAGCGATCCATGTCGAGTCGGAGCCCGGCAAGGGCTCGACTTTCATCGTGATCTTGCCCAAAACTCTCAAACCGGATGAACATCAGGAAGACGCATGAGTGCCCTGCCCGTGACCATCATCATGATCGAGGACGACGAAGGCCACGCGCGCCTGATCGAGAAGAACGTGCGCCGTGCCGGCGTCAACAACGAGATCCTGCATTTCCTCGACGGAACCAGCGCCTTGCAGCATCTGGAGACACCGGAAACACGCGGCCAGGGGCCACTTCTGGTGCTGCTCGATCTCAACCTGCCCGACATGAGCGGCACGGATATTCTGGCGCGCATCAAGCAGAACGAGTCGACCAGACGTGCGCCGGTGATCGTGCTCACCACCACCGACGACCAGACCGAGATCCAGCGCTGCTACGATCTGGGCTGCAACGTCTATATCACCAAGCCGGTGGAATACGACACCTTCGCGACGGCGATCCGCCAGCTCGGCCTTTTCCTCTCCGTCATGCAGGTGCCGGAGGGCTGACGGCATGGGCGCCGACAAGACGGTCCGAGTGCTCTATATCGATGACGATCCCGCCTTCGGGCGCCTCGTCGCGCGCGCCCTGACGCGCCAGGGGATGGAGGTCACCTATGCCGAAGGCGGGGATGCGGGTCTGGCGCAGCTGGCGCAGGACCGCTTCGACGTCGTCGCCCTGGATCATTTCATGCCCGGCAAGGAAGGACTCGAGGTTCTCCGGGAAATCCGCGCCATGCCGGCCCCGGCGCCGGTGATCTACGTCACCGGGGCGGATGAGGGCCGTATCGCCGTGGCGGCGCTGAAGAGCGGCGCGGCGGATTACATCGTCAAGGATGTCGGCGGCGCCTTCTTCGATCTGCTTGGCGCCTCGATCCGCCAGGCGCTGGAGCAGGAATGCGTGCGCCGCGCCAAGGAACGCGCCGAAAGGGAAGTGCGCGAGCAGCGCGACCGCGCCGAGATGCTCCTGCGCGAGGTCAATCACCGGGTGGCGAATTCGCTGCAGCTGGTGGCTTCCCTCGTCACCATGCAGAAGGGCATTGTGCCCGAAGGTCCCGCCCGCGATGCGCTGGTCGAGACGCAAACCCGCATCGCCGCGATCTCGCAGGTCCACCGGCGGCTCTATACGTCGCGGGATGTACGCCGCGTCGAGCTCGATGCCTATCTCACCGGCCTGATCGAGGAGCTGGGCCAGGCCATGCGGGCATCGGGCACGCATGAGACCCTGCGCGTGACGGCAGAGCCGATCGAGGCACCGACCGATCAGGCGATTTCGCTCGGGGTGATCGTGGTGGAACTCGTCACCAATGCCACCAAATACGCCTATCCGGAAGATGCCCCCGGCGAAATCCGGGTCTTCCTGCGGCGCGAGGACGAAGCGCGCATCCGCCTTGTCGTCGAGGATGACGGGGTCGGTTTCGACATCGCCGGCGCGCCGCAGGGCAGCGGACTGGGAACCCGGATCGTCAAGGCAATGGCGGCCAATCTCAAGACCGAGATCCGGTACGACCCCACCCATCCCGGCACCCGCGCCACGCTCAGCTTCGACGTTCCGCAAGAGGCCACGGGATCAGGCGCAGACGCGGCGCCGGCGGCCTGAGGGCGCTTCGGCCGCTTTTGCTGCACGGCCATCCGCGTGACATCGCTGCGTTCGAGACGACTGCGATACTGTCACGGGATCTGCATGGCGCGCTTTTCATCAATGCTTGCGCCCTGACACAGACGGGCCACATCCCGGCGATTCAATGGTCTGAACCATCGACCGACCCGGCAGCGGTTCCCCTCTCAGAACAGCGCGCGCGGGAGCCAGGTGGCCAGCGCTGGCGCCAGCCAGATCAGGAGGATCGCCAGCGCCTGGAGCAGGATGAAGGGGGCGACGCCCTGATAGATCATCCCCGTGGTCACCTCCTTCGGCGCCGCGCCGCGCAGGTAGAACAGCGAGAAGCCGAAGGGCGGGGTGAGGAACGAGGTCTGCAGGTTGATCGCGATCAGCACCGCCAGCCAGATCGGATCGTGCCCCATCAGGATCAGCGGCGGGATCAGGAGCGGCAGCAGGATCACCGAGATCTCGACGAAATCGAGGAAGAATCCGAGCACGAAGATGAACAGCATGGCAAAGATCAAGGCGCCGGTCGGCCCGCCCGGAAGGCTCTCCAGAATCGTGGCGACCCGGTGCTCGCCACCAAGTCCTACGAAGACGAGGCTGAAGAAGGACGCCATCAGGATGGTGGCGAAGATCATCGCCGTCACGACCAGCGTCTGCCGCATGGCAGCCACGATGATGCGTTGGCGCATGAGGCTCTGCAGGGCGACGATTACCGCCGCGAGACCGATCAGCACCAGCCCCGCATAGAGCGTGCCGAGCGTATATTCGAGTGCGCCGGCATCCGAACGCTGCAACCGCACCGGCTGCAATCCCGCCGCCACCGCGAGCAGGCCGAGCGCCGCCGCGCCCGTCAGGATCAGCCAGCGCGGCGCGCCCTGTCTGTAGCCCGCGAGCAGGATCGCGCCCACCGCCCCCACGCTCGCCGCCTCATTGGGCGAGGCGATGCCGCCAAGGATCGCCCCCAGCACCGCGATGATCAGCAGGATCGGCGGCGCGACGGCGCCGAGGATCTCGGCATGGCTCACCCGTTTTTCCGGGCGCTGCATGGCCGGCGCGTCGCCCGGGATGAGGAAGGCCCGCCCGAGGATGTAGAGGATGTAGATCACCACCATGATCAGGCCGGGAACGAGCGCTGCGGCGAAGGTCTGGCCCACCGAGATTGTCTCGACGGTAAAGCGCCCCATGGCGAATTGCGCCTGCTGGAAGGCGGAGGACATCACCTCGGCGAGGATGATCAGCAGGGTTGAGGGCGGGATGATCTGGCCGAGTGTCCCCGCCGTGCAGACGGAGCCGGCGGCGAGGCGCGGATTGTAGCCGTTGCGTAGCATGGCCGGCAGCGCGATCAGGCCCATGGCCACGACGGTCGCGCCGACGATTCCCGTCGAGGCGGCGAGCAGCGCGCCCACCAGCATCACCGAGACGCCGAGTCCGCCGCGCACGGCTCCGAACAACCGCCCCATTGTCTCGAGCAGATCCTCCGCGATGCGCGACTTCTCCAGCACCACCCCCATCAGCACGAAGAGCGGAATCGCGGTGAGGACCGGATTGGTCATGACGCCGAAGAAGCGCTGGCCGAGCGCGCCCATCATCCCGATGGAGAAGGCATCGAGCCACCAGCCCAGAAGCGCGAAGGCGGTGGCGACGCCGGCAATGGAAAAGGCGACGGGATAACCAAGCAGGATCACCACGATCAGCGCGGCGAACATGATCAGATCAAGCGGCATCAGGGGCCTCCCGCAGCCGGATCAGATCACGGATCAGGGCGGAGACACCCTGGATCAGCAGCAGCACGCAAAAGGCCGGTATCAGTGATTTCAGAAGGAACGAGGCGGGGATGCCACCGACCGAGATCGGGCCCTCGAGGATCGCCCAGGAGCGGCGCACCATCGGCCAGGACCAGTAGAGCAGGATGACCAGCGCCGGGCCGAGCAGCGCCAGATGGCCGAAGATGTCGATGATCGCCTGCCCGCGCCGGGAGCGCCGGGCATAGAAGATATCGACCCGGACATGCCCCTGGAGCAGCAACGTGTAACCCGCACCCAGCATGAACAGGCCGGCATGCAGATAGAGCACGCCCTCGCCGGCGAAGATCGAGGCGATGCCGAAGACGTAACGCAGGATCACCAGAGCGAATTGCAGGAGCACCATCGCCAGGGCGAACCACATCACGACATTGCCGACGATCCGGTTGATCCAGTCCAGTGCATCGGCGATGCGCGCCATATCCCGTCTCCGCCCTGTCGCAAAGGCGGCGGGTGCCTCGAGAGCACCCGCCGGTCGTGTCGTCAGCGGCCCGAACCGCCATAGGTGAAGTCGAGGTTACGCGCAGCCAGCTGCGCGGCCTCGGAATGGGCCATGTAATCGACCATCAGATTGCGATAGTCGAGGAAGCTCTCGGTGATGCGACGCACCAGTTCGTCCTCGTCTTCGAGCATCTCGTCGAGAACCTCACCCATTGTGTTGCCCATGGCGACGATGATCTCCTCCGGCCACGACATCACCTGCGTACCACCGGCCACGAGCTCGCGCAGGGCGCGGGCATGGTTGGTGTTGTATTCGGTCAGGACCGGATTGTAGAGGCTCTCGGCGGCGAATCCGACGGCCTGCTTGAGATCGTCGGGCAGGCTGTTCCAGCTGTCGAGATTGACCGCGCATTCCTCCGCAGAGGAAGGCTCGCCGACGCCGTTGTCGTAATAGTAATCGGCGACCTGCTGGAAGCCCAGCGTCGAATCGGTCCAGGGGCCGATGAACTCGCCCGCATCCAGCGCGCCCGATTGCAGGGCCTGGAACATGGCCGGACCGGACATCGCCTCGACCGCGACGCCGAGCCGCGACATCACCACCGAATTGAGTCCCGTTGTGCGGTAGCGCAGGCCGCGCAGATCATCGAGGCTGTTGATCTCGTTGCGGAACCAGCCGGCCCATTGCGGACCGGAATTGCCGCACAGGAAGGGCTTGAGATTGAAGCGGCCATACATCTCGTCATAGAGCGCCTGCCCGCCGCCATGCAGCATCCAGCCATGCTGCTCGATCGCGTTCAGCCCCAGCGGCTGGCTGCCGAAGAGCAGGATACCCTGTGATTTCGAGCCCCAGTAGGCCGGCACCGCATGGTAGATATCGGCGGTGCCTTCACCCACCGCGTCGAACACGCCGGGCCCGGGCACGACTTCGCCGGCCGGGAAGAATTCGATCTCGATCCGCCCGCCCGAGAGCGTGACGATGCGGTCGGCCAGCATCTGCGCCGCGACGCCCGGTCCGGGCAGGTTGCGCGGCCAGGCCGAGACCATGCGCCAGCGAATGACGTCCTGGGCGATGGCCGGGGCGGCAAGGGTCGATGCGGCGGCAGCGCCGGCAGCGCCGGTCACGGCCGTCTTGAGAAAAGTCCGTCTTTCCATGGTGTTCTCCTCTGGTTGTTCGATTGGGGCGGTCTCAGTCCTTCAGGATGCCGGGCAGGTCGAGCCCGTGCTCGCGGGCGCAGTCGCGCGCGATCTCGTAGCCCGCATCGGCGTGGCGCATGACGCCGGTGGCGGGGTCGTTCCACAGCACATTGGCGATGCGCCTGTCGGCATCGTGGGAGCCGTCGCAGCAGATCACCATGCCCGAATGCTGGCTGAAGCCCATGCCGACCCCGCCGCCGTGATGCAGGCTCACCCAGGTCGCGCCCGAAGCGCAGTTGAGCAGCGCATTGAGTAGCGGCCAGTCGCTCACAGCATCCGAGCCGTCCAGCATGGATTCCGTCTCGCGGTTGGGCGAGGCGACGGAGCCGGAATCGAGGTGATCGCGCCCGATCACCACGGGCGCCTTCAATTCGCCGTTGCGCACCATCTCGTTGATGGCGAGCCCCGCCCGGTGCCGGTCGCCGAGCCCGATCCACATGATCCGGGCCGGCAGCCCCTGGAAGGCGATGCGCTCGCGGGCCATGTCGAGCCAGCGATGCAGATGTTCGTTCTCGGGGAAGAGCTCCTTCATCTTCGCATCGGTCTTGTAGATATCCTCCGGGTCGCCCGAGAGCGCACACCAGCGGAACGGGCCGACGCCACGGCAGAAGAGCGGACGGATATAGGCCGGCACGAAGCCGGGGAAGGCGAAGGCGTTTTCAAGCCCCTCTTCCTTCGCCACCTGGCGGATATTGTTGCCATAATCGAGTGTGGGCACGCCCTCGTTCCAGAAATCGACCATGGCCGCGACATGCGCCTTCATGCTCGCGCGCGCCGCCGCCTCGACGGCAGCCGGATCGCTCTCCTGCTTCGCGCGCCAGTCGGCCACGCTCCAGCCGATCGGCAGATAGCCGTGGATCGGATCATGCGCCGAGGTCTGGTCGGTGACCATGTCCGGGCGCGGCCCGCCGTCGCGCATGCGGCGCACGAGTTCGGGGAAGATCTCGGCCGCATTGCCGATCAGCGCCACGGATTTCGCCTCGCCGGCTCTGGTCCAGCGCGCGATCATCGCCAGCGCCTCGTCGAGGCTGTGGGTCTTCTCGTCGCAATAGCGGGTGCGGATGCGGAAATCCGCCCGGGTCTCGTCGCATTCCACGGCGAGGCAGCAGGCCCCGGCCATCACGGCGGCGAGCGGCTGGGCGCCGCCCATGCCGCCGAGCCCGGCGGTAAGGATCCAGCGGCCCGCGAGGTCACCGCCGTAATGCTGGCGCCCGGCTTCGGCGAAGGTCTCGTAGGTGCCCTGCACGATGCCCTGCGTGCCGATATAGATCCAGGAGCCCGCCGTCATCTGGCCGTACATGGCGAGACCCTTGCGGTCGAGCTCGTTGAAATGGGCCCAGGTCGCCCAGTGCGGCACCAGGTTGGAATTGGCGATCAGCACGCGCGGCGCGTCCTTGTGGGTGCGGAATACGCCCACCGGCTTGCCCGATTGCACCAGAAGGGTCTGATCCTCGTCGAGCTTGCGCAGGGCGGCGACGATGGCGTCGAAATCCTCCCAGGTGCGGGCGGCGCGCCCGATCCCGCCATAGACGACGAGTTCGTGCGGGTTCTCGGCGACATCGGGATGCAGGTTGTTCATCAGCATCCGCAGAGGTGCTTCCGTGAGCCAGCTCTTCGCGCTGATCTCGGGGCCGGTGGGCGGGAAGACATCGCGGATATTGTGGCGCGGATCGGTCATGCTCGGTCACTCGCAATGGCGTTTTCGGGAGATTTTGTGCGTGATGCCGCCCTTCGCGCGCCGGTGTCGGGAAAGGCGAAGCACGGATCGTGCCATGCCCGTCGCGGGCGGAGGGTTTCGGCCCGGGCCGTCATAGCGGGAAGTCCAGCCCACAAGCGCGCGCAAGGGCGCCGTCACGCACGCGCCGCGTGGCAGCCTCGATATCCGGGGCGAGATAACGGTCGCCGGCGAGGGCCGGGCTGACTTCGCGCAGATCGGCAAGCACGGCGCGCAGCCGGGGCGAGGTTTCGAGCGGCGCGCGAAAACCGATCCCCTGCGCCGCGCACAGCGCCTCGATGCCGAGAATCACGGCGAGATTATCGACCATTCTGCCCAGACGCCGGGCACCATGCGCCGACATCGAGACGTGATCCTCCTGGTTGGCGGAGGTGGGGGNGGAATCGGTGGCGCAGGGATTGGCCAGATGCTTGTTCTCGCTCATCAGCGCCGCCGTCGTGACTTCCGCGATCATCAGACCGGAATTCAGCCCGGGCTCCGGCGTCAGGAAGGGCGGCAGGTCGAAGCTGAGCGTCGGATCGACGATCAGCGCCACCCGGCGCTGCGCGATGGCACCGATCTCGGCGAGTGCGAGCGCGATGATGTCGGCGGCGAAAGCGACGGGTTCGGCATGGAAATTCCCGCCGGAGACGATTCCCTGCGCCGTCACCAGCGGATTGTCGGTGACCGCATTCGCCTCGCGCTCCAGCGTCGATGCCGCAAAGCGCAGGAGATCGACCGCGGCACCGAGCACCTGCGGCTGGCAGCGGATGCAATAGGGGTCCTGCACCCGGGTATCGCCGTCGCGGTGGCTCTCGCGAATGGCCGAGCCTGCCATCAGATCACGCATGGCATGCGCCACAGCGATCTGGCCAGGCTGACCGCGCAGCGCATGGATCTCCGCCTCGAGCGGCGCGGTCGAACCCATGATCGCATCGGTGGAGAGACACGAAATCACCAGGCTTGCCTGCGCCAGCCGCCAGCCCTCGAACAGATTGGCGAGCGCCAGCGCAGTGGAGAATTGCGTGCCGTTGATCAGCGCCAGCCCCTCCTTGGGGCCGAGCGTGACCGGCGCGAGCCCCGCTTGCGCGAGCGCATCGGCGCCATGCATGCGCTGACCGGCGAAGCAGGCCTCCCCCTCCCCGATCATCACCGCGCTCATATGGGCGAGCGGCGCGAGATCGCCGGATGCGCCGACCGAACCCTGGACCGGGACGACCGGTGTCACGCCGCGCGCGAGCATGCCCTCGATCGCCGCGATCACCTCCCAGCGCACGCCGGACGCGCCACGCCCGAGGCTGAGCAGCTTCAACGCCATCATCAGCCGGGTGGTCGCCGCGTCTAGGGGTTCGCCGACGCCGCAGCAATGGGAGAGGATGAGATTGCGCTGCAGCGTGGCGGTATCGCCGGGGGCGATCTTCACCGAGGCGAGCTTGCCGAATCCGGTATTCACCCCGTAGACCGCCTCACCGCCCTCGGCGGCTTCGCGCACCCTCTCCGCCGCAGCCTCGATACCCGGGCGCGCCGTATCCGCGAGCCGTGCCGGCAGGCCCTCGCGCCACAGGCGCTCCAGCATGTCGAGCCCGGTTTCACCGGGTATGAGCGTCAGCATGACACGCCCCCGAAGATCCGCTCATGCAGCGGGTTGAAGCCGATCCGCCAGGCGAGCTCCGCCGGATCATCCACGTCCCAGACCGCGAGATCGGCGCGCAAACCCGGTGCGATGCGCCCGCAATCATCGAGCCCGAGAGCGCGCGCGGCATTCACCGTCACCCCGCGCAAGGCCTCGGCAGGTGTCAGGCGAAACAGGGTGCAGCCCATATTCATGGCGAGCAGGATGGAGGTGAGCGGCGAGGAGCCTGGATTGCAATCGGTCGAGAGCGCCATCGGCACGCCGTGTTCGCGGAAGGCGGCGATTGGCGGCAACTGCTTTTCGTGCAGCGTGTAGAACGCACCCGGCAGGATCACCGCGACGGTGCCCGATTCAGCCATGGCGCGGGCATCGGCCTCAGTGGCGTATTCCACGTGATCGGCCGAGAGTGCGCCATAGCTTGCCGCGAGCGCCGTGCCGCCCTGATGGGTGAGCTGCTCGGCATGAAGCTTCACCGGCAGGCCGAGCGCGCGCGCCGTATCGAAGACCCGCGCGATCTGCTCCGTGTCGAAGGCGATCCCCTCGCAGAATCCGTCGACAGCATCCACCAGCCCCTCCGCATGGGCCGCGCGCAGCGATGGGATGCAGATCTCGTCGATGAAGGCATCCTTGCGGCCCGCATATTGCGGCGGGCAGGCATGGGCGCACAGATGCGTCGTGCGGATGCGCACCTTGCGCTCGTCCGCGAGACGCCGCGCCACGCGCAACATGCGCAGTTCGGTCTCCAGATCGAGCCCGTAGCCGGATTTCACCTCGAGCGTGGTGACGCCCTCAGTGATCAGCGCGTCGAGACGGGGAAGGGCGCGCGCCAGCAGCGTCGCTTCGTCGGCTTCCCGCGTCGCCTTCACGGTGGAGAGGATGCCGCCGCCGGCGCGCGCGATCTCCTCGTAGCTCGCCCCTTCCAGCCGCAGGGCGAATTCGCGCGCCCGGTCACCACCGAAGACCAGATGGGTGTGGCAATCGATCGGGGCCGGCGTGACCAGCCGTCCACCCATATCCCGGCGCGGGATATGGGCATGGGCGGGGGGCAGCGCCGATTCGGGTCCGGCCCAGACGATCCGCTCACCCTCGGTGACGACGGCGCCCGCCGCGACGAGACCGTAGCCATCGCCCGCGAGCGTGGCGAGTTTCGCATTGGCGAGACATTGCTGCGTCACGAAAATTCCCCTGCTGCACGGTGTCTTTTTGGTTTTTTATGTCTGTATCTATCAATAATAAGACTGTACATATTAATCCTGTCAACGCCTTTTGAGACGGTATCGCCATGTCGGCTCCCGATGCGCAACACACCCTGCTCTTCGCCGAACAGGCGCTGCTCGATACGGGCTGGGCCCGCGACGTTCTGATCGCAATCGGCGCCGATGGCCGGATCGCGCGTGTCGAGGCGGGCGCCGCCCCCGCAGGCGCGCGGCACGCGATCCTCCTGCCCGCGCCGGCCAACCTGCATTCGCATGCCTTCCAGCGCGCCATGGCCGGGCTGACCGAGAAGCGCGGGCCCGATCCGCGCGATACGTTCTGGACCTGGCGGCAGCTGATGTTTTGCTTTCTCGACAGGCTCACACCGGATGATGTCGAGGCGATCGCCGCCTTCGTGCAGATGCAGATGCTGGAGGCGGGCTATGCCTGCAACGTCGAATTTCACTATCTGCATCACCAGCCGGGCGGGGTGCCTTACGATGATCTGGCGGAGATGTCGGCGCGCATCGCCGCCGCCGCGCAGACCAGCGGGATCGGACTGACCCTTCTGCCGGTGCTCTACCAGCAGGGCGGCTGTGACGGGCGCCCGCTCGGGCCGGGGCAGATCCGCTTCGGCAATGATCTCGACCGTTTCGCCCGCCTCGTCGAAGGCGCGCGCAAGGCGCTGTCGGCGCTTCCCGCCGATACGCGCCTCGGTCTCGCGCCGCACAGCCTGCGCGCGGTGACGCCGGAAGCGCTGTCCGCCCTGCCCGGCCTGGATGACGGGCCGGTGCACATGCATCTGGCCGAGCAGGTCGGCGAGGTCGAGGAGGTGCTCGCCCATCACGGCGCACGGCCCGTGCGACATCTTCTCGCGACGATGCCCGTCGATCAACGCTGGTGCCTGATCCATTGCACGCAGATGGAGCCGGACGAGACCCGGGCGCTGGCTGCGACCGGGGCCGTGGCGGGGCTCTGCCCGATCACCGAATCCTCACTGGGTGACGGCATCTTCGACGGCGTGCGCTGGCTCGGCGCCGGCGGGCGTTTCGGAATCGGCTCTGACAGCAATATCCGCATCAGCCTCAGCGAGGAATTGCGCACGCTGGAATATACGCAGCGCCTGCGCGACCGCTCCCGCGCCGCGCTCGCCCGCCCCGACGCCTCCACCGGACGGGTGCTGTTCGAGGGTGCGTTGCGCGGCGGTGCGCAGGCGGCGGGGCGCAACAGCGGGACGATCGCGCCGGGTGCCCTCGCCGATCTGACGGCGCTCGACGGCGAGGCTGTCGATCTCGCGGGCAAGGGCGGCGACACGCTGCTCGACGCTTTCATCTTTGCCGGCGACGATCATATGGTCCGCGACGTCTGGTCCGCAGGGCGGCATCTGGTACAAGCGGGACAACATGTGGCGCGCGCGGCAATCACGCGGCGTTACGGACAGACCATGCGGCGGCTCGGTGATGCGATCTGATGAAGTGATGCGATCTGACGAAACCGATCCCCCTTCCCTGCCCGACCTCGCGCCGGGCCATCCGCGCCGGTCGGCCACCACCTGGCAGGCGATCCGCGACGATGTGCTCGCGCGCATCCGGTCGCGCGCCTGGCCGCCGGGCGAGCTGATCCCGCACGAGGCCGAACTCGCCGCCCAATACGGCTGCGCCCGCTCCACCGTGAACCGGGCCCTGCGCGAAGTGGCCGCGACCGGCCTGATCGACCGACGCCGCAAGGCCGGCACGCGCGTCGCGCTCAATCCGCTGCGCCGGGCGACCCTGCACATCCCCGTCATCCGCCAGGAGATCGAGGCACGCGGCGCGCGTTACGATTATGCCCTGATCAGCCGGAACCACGTCGTGGCGCCGCTGGCCGTGCGCAGCCGGATGGGCCTGCCGCCGCAGGCGAGGCTCCTGCATGTGCGCGCCCTGCATCTGGCCGACGGCAGCCCGCACGCCTACGAGGATCGCTGGGTCAATCCGCAAGCCGTGCCGGAGATCCTGGAGGTCGATCTCACGCAGATCAGCGCCAATGCCTGGCTCGTCCAGAACGTGCCCTATACGCGCGGCGAACTCACCCTCGGCGCAGCCTCGGCGGATGCGGATTGCGCCGCCTGCCTGCGCTGTGCACCGGGCGCGCCGATCTTCACCATGGAGCGCGTCACCTGGATCGGCGACGCGCCCGTCACCCTCGTCACCCAGTCCCACCCGCCCGGCTACATCATCACGACGGCGATCTGAGGGGCATTGCGGCGCTGGCTGCCGATGCGTCGGACATATCAGCCGCACGCGCCCGCGGCCTTTGCGCATCACGGGTGAAGCCTGCCGTAAAACGGTCGTCGCGGAATGCGACATGCGCCGCATCCACGTCATCGAACCAGTCAAACCGGTCGATATCCGCCGAACCCTCGAGACGGGGATCCTCGATCTCGAATCCCGCCGGCAGCAGGCCGGCCATCACCACTTGCGAGGGCCAGCGGTTTTCCTCGACGAAGCGCAGCACCACGACGTAACGCGTATTCTGTGCCCTCCGGCGTGGAATAGCGGCGCGTGATTCCGGAACCCGCGCCGCCGACCCGTGCTGGCGCATCATGCCGTCAGGTGGATACCGGCTGACGGGAAAAATGATGGGCCAGACAACGATCTGGAGCGCCCGGCCTGACCCCGTCGGTCTGAGCAGGGTGCGCATGCAGAGGTGAAGCCGGCCCGATCACACACCGAAGGCAAAGATCACGCCGAAACCGGCGGCCAGCGCCGCGATCCGCAGCGGCCAGCCCCTGACCGTCCCGACCACACCGGCGCTGATCAGCGTCAGCCCGGCGAGGATCTTGACCAGGGCCAGGATGGCCAGGGCCGGCGCATCGGCGAGCTGCAGCAGCGAGGGATTGGCGACGAAGGCCATCGGCACGATGAACAGTCCGAGCCCCACCGACATCGAGCGCAGGGCGGTCGCGAACCAGGGCGCGCGCGCAATGCCTGCGGCGATGAAGACGTTGCCGCAAACGGGCGGTGTGATCGTGCACAGGAGCGCGTACCAGAAGACGAACAGATGCGCATAGAGCTCGGGCAGGCCGAGTTCCACGAGAGCGGGGCCGGCGACGGAGACGCAGATCAGATAGGCCGCGGTGGTGGGCAGTTCCATGCCGAGGACGAGGGCGGCGACACCGGTGAGGATCAGCGCCACCCACAGGGAATCACCCGAAGCCGAGAGGATCAGCGCGGTGATCTTGATGCCGAGCCCGGTCATGTTGAACACGCCCACGATCAAGGAGGCACAGATGATGATCGCGGCGATATTGGCCACCTGCGCCGCCGCGTCCTCGCTCGCCGACCAGATCCGCGCCGCCCAGCGCCGCAGCCGGAAGGCACCGGTCGAATCGATGGCGAGAGCCAGGAACATCGCCGCCGCCGCGTAGAAGGCGGCGTAGGGTGCGGTATAGGAAGTGAAGGCGAGGACGTAGACCAGGATGAGAAACGGAACCAGGAAGAAGGGCACCGTCCGCGAGACGAAGAGCCAGCCCGGCAATTCGTCCCGTCGCAGGCCCTTGAGATCGTACTTGATCGCGTATTGATGGATGGCGACCCAGGTCGTGGCGAAGAACAGCAAGGCCGGCAGCGTCGCCGCCAGCATGATCTCGACATAGGGAATGCGCAGCAATTCCGCCATCACGAAAATGCCCGCCCCCATCAGGGGCGGCATGATCTGCCCGCCTGTGGAGGCCACCGCCTCGGTCGCTCCGGCAAGCGTGCGCGGATAGCCGAGCCGGATCATGGCGGGGATGGTGACCATGCCCGTCGATGCGGTATTGGCCGCCGCCACGCCGGAGATCGAGCCGTAGAGCGCTGAGGAGACCACGGCGATCTTCGCCGCGCCGGCGCGCAGGCGCCCGGCGATCTGCGTCGCCAGCGACATGAAGCCGGTCCCGGCCGTGCCGGCGGAAATCAGCGCGCCGAGAATGATGAAGGGGGCGATCGTCTCCGCCGAGATCCCCGTCAGGCTGGACCAGAGCCCACCCTCGGTGATGATCAGGGTTCCGAAGAAATAGGCGTCCGGCAGGCCGGAATGGCCGAAATGGCCGGGGATGTATTCACCGAAATAGCCGTAGAGCAGCACCATGAGGGCCACGAGCGGAAGCACCCATTTGATCGCGCGGCGCGCCATTTCCAGCACCACGAGGATCAGCCCGATGGCGACGAAGAACTGCACCGGCGTGGACAGCGAGCCGTATTGCCGCGTCAGCGTGGCGTGGTTCCACACGATATAGCCCGCGCAGAACAGGCCCAGCGCGACGAAGACCGGCCCCGACCAGCGCTCGAAACGGTTATTCGCCGGCGCGATCAGGAAGATCCAGGGCAGCGCCAGGATCAGGTGGACCGGACGGGTCACCAGCGCGGGAATGAGCCCGGAAAAGACGAGATAGAGGTGGAAGCCGACACTGGTCAGGGCCAGCGCCAGAATGATCCAGGCACGCAGCGAAACGACCGCGAGCGAACCGGCAAGCGGCGAATCCGCCGGGATGCCGCGCTCCTCGGCGAACATGAGCGTCTTTTCGGACATGAAGGGTAATCGCGGTTGGAGGATGGAATGTTCGCGGGCGCGTCCGTGCCGAATGGACGGGGACAGCGCGCCCGCGAGGCAGCCGGATCAGTCGCGGCTCGGCATGGTCACGCCGATTTCCTCATAGTAGCGCGCTGCGCCGGGATGCACCTCGGCCCACAGATACTGGACCAGCGATTCGTTCACCCCGTCCCACCAGGGTTGGTCACCGGCGAGCCGGTCCTTGTTTTCCCAGAAGGTCTTGACGATGGCATAGGCCGCATCGTCCGACATGTTTTCCGTGCCATAGGCGCCCACGGGCACACCCACGGTATGAACATCCTCGTCCTGGCCATTATAGGTGCCGGCGGCGATGGTGATCGGGCCGGAGCTCGCATCGAGCGCCAGGATCTGCTCGCGCTCCTCCTCGGAGAAGGAGATGATCTTCACATCCGTGGTCGTGGCCAGTTCGACGAGGCCGGGAACCGGATGTGCCGAGCAGGTGGAATAGGCATCGATGCGCTGATTGCGCATGGCATTGGCCGCAGCCGACAATTCGATATCGGCAGTGTCGATCGCGTCCGTCAGATCGAGCGCATCGAGCACGGCGCGGGTCCGGCCTTCACAGAAGGTACCGGTGCCGCCGGGCACGACGGTCTTGCCGGCGAGATCGGAGACGGTCTCGATGCCGCTATCGGCCCGCGCCACGATCTGCAGCGTGACATAGGGCATCACGAACAGCGTGCGGGCGGTCTCGAAGGCCTGATCCTCGAACGGCCCCGTGCCGGCGGCGGCGGCGCGCAGCAGGCTCGGCGGCGTCGTGAACAGGAAATTGCCCTGCCGCATGCGCGATTCCATCACGTTCTGGACCGAGCCCTGGCTTTCCTCGACGGTGGGCGAGAAATCCCCTGTCTCGCGCAGCAATTCGGCAAGTTGCACCATCATCACATAGTAGGACGATGTCGAGGATGCCGATTTCAGCGTGATGCGCTCCTGCGCCTGGACATCCGCCGCGCCCACGGCAAGGACGGTTGCGACGGCACCCAGAAGCGCCATGCGGATCGATTTCATTGTGTTCCTCCCGGAAATTCTTGTGCGTTTTCGCGACGCCGAAGCGCCAGCGCGGCATCTTGGCCGTGATGCCGGGGAATGCCAACGGCTTTTTTGAAGCCCGGCCCTGGTGAACCTGCCATGCGCTGCGCAAGGGACGCTACCCTTCGGATGCGATGGAGGTTGCGCCGCAACCGCACCCAGGCAAGCCGCTTCAGACCGTTTTGAGGTGGACCCGCCACGTCGCATGGGCTTGCGGCTGCGTTCGACTTCGGCCGCTACCTTCTGAAAGCCCAATTTCCTGTTGCATGCCCAATTGATTGACGCCAGCAGGATATGCGGTTGATCGATCGGACCATACCCTAGTCCACGATGAAGAGCCTGGCGCCGGTCGTGGTCGAGGAGCGATGGGGGGCATCGCCGAAATCCGAGACCTGATAGCTCATGCCTGGCGTCAGCCTGTAGGTTCGACCGTCCCGCAACTCCGTCTTGAGCTCACCTTCCAGAACAAACAGCACATGGCCGCGATCGCACCAGTGGTCAGCGAGGTAGCCCGGGCTGTAATCGACCATGCGGATTCTGAGATCGCCGACATTGAAAGTCCGCCAGAACGCCGTTCCGGTCTCGCCGGCATGCTCGGTGACGGGTACGTCGCTCCAGTCGGTGACGGTGAAGGGGAGCATCGGGATCTGCATGAAGCCTCCTTGGCCTGAGAGCGCGTTGCGACCTGACGGAGTCAGGCCGGGGGCTCCAGAACGAAACGCGCGACCACCGGGCCTGGTGTCGGCTCTTGAGACACGGTCGGACGCGGGACGTGCGGAGTTCCCGCAGCTGTGTTTTCAACGGCGAGCGCATCACGGACGGGACAGCGCTCAATGCGCTCAGGCGGACGCAGCCCTTCGATTGGACAGGCCGCTCCCTATTCCCTTGGCGCGAGCGCCGCCAGCGGGGTGATGCGCAGCGAGGTGATGCGGTTGCGGGCCTTGCGCAGGACCTGGAAGCGGAAGCCGTGGAAGGTGAAGGCCTGGCCGGCATCGGGGATGAGCTGGGCCTCGTGGATGACGAGGCCGGCAATGGTGGTGGCCTCCTCGTCGGGCAGGGTCCAGTCCATCACCCGGTTGAGATCGCGGATCGGCACCGAGCCCTCCGCATGCACGGAGCCGTCCGGCTGGACGCGCACACCCTGCACCGAGAGATCATGCTCGTCCTTGATGTCGCCGACGATCTCCTCGAGAATGTCCTCGAGCGTCACCAGCCCCTCCACCTCGCCGTATTCGTCAACGACGAGGGCGAAGTGGGTCTTCTTGGAGAGGAAGGCGCGCAGCTGGTCGCGCAGGCTGGTCATGTCGGGCACGAACCAGGGTTCGTAGGATATCTGCGCGATCTTCAGCTTCTCCGCGTCGCCGCCCACCGCATCGAGGGCGCGCAGCAGATCCTTGGCATGCAGGATCCCGACAATGTTCTCGTGCTTGTCGCGCCATAGCGGCATGCGCGTATAGGGCGAGGCGAGCACCTCGCGCACGATCTCGGCGGCGGAGAGATCGGCATTGATGGTGCGCATCTTGGTGCGGTGGACCATGACGTCGGCCACCGACAATTCATGCAGATCGAGCAACCCGCCGAGCATGTCGCGCTCGGTCTTGGCGACACCGCCCTCCTTGTGCAGCAGATCGACCTGACCGCGCAGCTCTTCGGTCGCGGAGAGCACGTTGCTCATGGAGCCGAGATCGAGCCCGAAGCGGCGCAAGAGCCAGCGAATGAAAAATTCGATCGCCATGGTGAGCGGGCCGAACAGGCGCACGATCACGGAGATCGGACGCGCCACGAACAAGGCCACCTTGTCCGGCGAATTGATCGCCACGGTCTTCGGCAGGATTTCCGAGAAAATGATCACGAAGGCGGAGACCGCGAGCGTCGCGTAGATGATACCCACCTCGCCGAACAGGGTCAGCAGCACACCGGTCGTCAGCGAAGCGGCCAGGGTATTGACCACGTTGTTGCCGATCAGGATGCCACCGATCAGCCGCTCGCGCGCCGCGAGCATCCGGTTGACGATGCCCGCACGCCTGTCGCCGCTGCGCTCCAGCGCCAGCATCCGCGCCCGCGACGAGGCCGTCAGCGCGGTCTCGCTGCCGGAGAAGAAGCCGGACAGGATAAAACAAACGAATATCGCAAGCAGCGAAATCCACGCAGAGGTTTCCATGACATCACGCTCCGTTCAACCCGGCCAGTTCCTGCACGAGGAAGCCACGCACGTCATCGGCTGCAACATCCCTGGCAATGAAGCTCTGGCCGATCCCCCCCGCGAGGATGAAAGTCAACGCGCCGCCCACCACCTTCTTGTCCTGCGCCATGGCGCCCAGAAGGTCATCGACGCTGCCGACGCCGCCAGGAATATCGGCAAGCCGCGTCGGCAGGCCGGCCTCACGCAGATGCGCCTCGACACGGACCGCATCCTGCCCGCTGCACAGGCCCTGCGCCACCGAGAAGCGAAAGGCCTGCGCCATGCCCAGAGCCACCGCCTCGCCATGAATCAAACGGCTGGATTCATAGCCCGTGACGCGCTCCAGGGCATGGCCGAAAGTGTGGCCGAGATTGAGCAGCGCCCGCTCGCCGGTCTCGCGCTCGTCGCGCGCCACGATCGCCGCCTTGGCCCGGCAGGCGATTTCCACGGCGTGCTCGCGCTCGGGCCCGCCACCATAGATCCCCGGCCAGTTGGCCTCGCACCAGGCAAAGAAGCCGGGATCACTGATCAGGCCGTATTTCACCGTCTCGGCGTAACCGGCGCGGATTTCGCGCAGGGGCAGCGTATCGAGCAGGCCGGTATCGGCGAGCACCAGGCTCGGCTGGTGGAAGGCGCCGATCAGATTCTTGCCCTGCGGCGCGTTGATCCCGGTCTTGCCGCCGACGGAGGAATCGACCTGGGCGAGCAGGCTCGTCGGCACCTGGACGAAGCGGATGCCACGCCGCACGATCGCAGCCGCAAATCCGGCGAGATCGCCCACGACACCCCCGCCCAGGGCGACGACGAGATCGCCACGCTCGATGCGCGCATCGAGAATGGCGCCGCAGATCCGTTCCAGCGTCGCAAAGGCTTTCGAGGCTTCGCCGGGGCTGACGCTGATGGTCGTTACCCGCAGACCGGCCTGCGCCAGCATGGCGGCGAGGGCGGGTGCATGCAGATTGCCGACGTGATCATCGGTGATGATCGCCGCCGCGCGCGCGCCGAGGCCAGCCATGCGCGCCCGGGATCGCGCGAGCAACGCCCTGCCGATGACGATCTCGTAGCTGCGATCGCCCAGTGCCACCTGCACGATCCGGTGCCCCTGCTCCGCTTCACCCATCGTCATGCCCATCGTCCTGCCCATCTCCTGATCGGTGCCCTTCATCGCCATGATCCGCGCCGGATCCCGCGAGATGCGCGTCGAGTGCGGCGATGATGGCCTCGACCACCTTCTCATGCGGCCCTTCGCGGGATTCCACAACCACATCCGCCTCCGCATAGACCGGGTATCGCGCGTCCATCAGCCGACGCATGACGCCTTCCGGATCGGCATTCTGCAGAAGCGGACGGTTGGAACGCTTGCGGACCCGGCGCATCAGCGTGTCCAGATCGGCCCGCAGCCAGACCGAAACGGCGTGCGCGCGAATGCGCGCGCGGGTCGTTTCATCCATATAGGCTCCGCCACCGGTGGCGAGCACCATTCTTTCCTCGTGAAGCAGCCTTTCGATCACCCGCCGCTCGCCATCACGGAAATGCGCTTCGCCATAGACGGCGAAGATGTCGGGTATCGACATCCCGGCAGCCGCCTCGATTTCGTTGTCGGCATCACGAAAAACCATGCCCAATCGCGCCGCCAGCCGGCGCCCGACCGTGCTCTTGCCGGCGCCCATCAGACCGACGAGGACAATGGGGCGCCCGGCCAGCGCCTGCCGGACACGCCCCTCGGCATGCGCCCGGCACTGCGCCGATTCGCTATCAGCAGGATTGGCAGGGTCTTTGCGGGCGCGCACTCTGCGCCTGATGGGCCGGGCTTCACTCATGGTTCGATGTCGATACCACCAAGCCGCCCGGCTGTCATCGCCTGCAATCGCCCGCATTCACCGGCAGGCACCCGCGCGAACCAACCCGACCGGATGGCGACCCCGGGTCGCATGCCATTTGCCGGGATTTTGCCGTATTGCGATGCGAATTCGGCTGGTGCAAACAGGCATTGCGGGCCGGGCGGATTGCGGATGCGCCGTCAGGTCTGCAGGTCGCCCCGTCTCAGCTGTGTGCCACCATCATCGAGGAAGATCATGTCAGAACGTGCCCGCCGCATCGCCATCCCGCTGGTCGCCTTTCTGTTCGGGCTGGTTTCACTTGGCGTGGTCGCCGTCATGACGCTGACACCCGGCGGGCGCGAGGTGGCGACGTCGGATGTCGGCGGACCATTCACGCTGACCGATCACGACGGCAACCAGGTGACGCAGGACGATTTCCTCGGCGAGCCGCATCTGCTCTTCTTCGGCTTCACGCATTGCCCGGATGTCTGCCCGACCAAGCTGTTCGAGATTTCGGAAGTGCTGCGCGCCACCGCCGAGGAAGGCCGCGAACTGAATGCCCTGTTCATCACCGTCGATCCCGAGCGCGACACGCCCGAAAGCATGCGTCTCTATGTCCAGAGTTTCGATGACCGCATCATCGGGCTGACCGGCTCGGATGAGGAGATCGACGCGGTGGTGCGCAGCTTCCGGGCCTACAAGCGCCGGGTCCCGCTCGATGATGGGGACTACACCATGGACCATACGGCGCTCGTCTACATCATGGACGATCAGGGCCGGTTTGTCGCTTCGCTGAACACCACGCAGGATCCGCAGGCCGCGGCGCAGGAATTGCTGGGTCGGATCTGAACGAAGACACACGCATCCCCCGCATTGCGGCGGCCACAGGCTGCATGACCGGCGGCGGAATATCGGGGATCAGCGCAATCTGCGCTGAGAACAGGTGTCATGTCTTCAAAGGTTGCGACGATGAATTTCGTTCGTGTCGCAATACAGCCCTCTATCGCAGAGAGCGCCGCAACCTGACACAACCCATGCGCTATATTTCCAAATACTGCTGCATCTATTATACAGAAGCAGGGCTATCGGCAAAGGTCCAGTTCACATCAGCCCGCTCATCGGAACCCGCTTATGCGTGACGACGCGTTTTATTCGGTACTGGAACGGATCGAGGACGCGCAATCGCTGCCCGAACTCGAGCGGGCGATCATGGGGCTGATCGACATTTACGGCTTTGCCCATGCGGGCTACCACGCCCTGCGCCTGCCCAATGATCCGCGCGAAAATCCCGTCGTGATCCATTCCTATCCCGAGCAATGGATCAGCCGGTATCGTTCGCAGCGCTATTTCGAGATCGATCCGGTCGTGCTTCAGGCCGCGCGCAGCATCCTGCCTGTCGATTGGGACCGGTTGAGCGTGCCGGAAGGGACGCCGCAACTGCTCTTTCGCGAAGCGCTGGATTTCGGTATCGGGCGGAAGGGACTGACCGTGCCGATCCGTGGCGCACGCGGAGATCTCGCCGTCTTCACCGTAGTCTCCGCCCTGCCCGATCACGAATGGCAGAGCCTGAAACTGGCCCAGACACGCGATATCCAGCTGATCGGCAATTACGTGCACCACCGCGTGCTGGCCCTGTGCTGCGACGATGACGAGGCGCCGATCCAGCTTTCGCGGCGTGAGCGCGAATGCCTGCAATGGGCTGCAGCAGGTGCGACGATCGCGGGCACCGCCGAACGGCTGCACGTCTCGGAGCGCGCCGTGCGCGGCTATCTCGATTCCGCCCGCCACAAACTCTCCAGCCTGACCAAGGCCCAGGCGGTCGCGCGTGCGATCGCGCTCGGTATCGTCGAACACTGAGCGGCAGCGCGATCGGGCGCCGCCGCTGGAGAGCAGTCCCACCTGATTGCAATTTCAAATATCTGGCGCTGTGAACAGCAACCCCGCAAAAGCGGCAATCAACAAGTGCTTTTCTAAGATTTTACACTATTTACCTTACGAAAGGTCAAATTTGACGGATTGCGAAACCTTGTAAAACACCGATTCTGGGTTCTGCCATCAAGGAAAGGACCCGAGATGATTACCCTGATCAACGGACACGAAGCAGATCGTCACGCCGGGATCGTCGATGCCATGTTCCGTGGAAGGGCCGCGATCTTCCGCGACAAGCTCGGCTGGGACGTTCATGTTGATAACGGGCGCGAAAGCGACCCTTACGACGCGCTCAACCCGCTCTATGTCATCGCCCTCGACGACGAGACAGGCGCGGTGGTCGGATCGATCCGGCTGATGCCGACGACCGGCCCGACCCTGCAGCGCGATATCTTCGCCCAGGCTTTCGACGATGACGTGGATCTCGTCAGCGCCACGATCTGGGAAGCGACGCGGTTCTGCGTGCATCCCGGGAATCCGCGCAGACTGACGCCGACACGGCTCGACCGTGCCACCTGCGAAATCGCGATCGCCATGTGCGAGATCGGCCTGAAGGCCGGACTCACCCAGTATATCGGGATTTTCGAGCCGCATATGCAGCGCATCTACCGCCGGATCGGCTGGGCACCGGACGTGCTCGCGCGCTCCACAGCGTTCGGCACCGGCCCGATCGCGGTGGGGCTGTGGGACGTGACCGAAGAAGCCCTCGCCGATATTCGCGGGCGGGCGGGCATTCACGAAGACATCATCATCGACGGCGCGCGCGAACGTGTCCGTTTTCTCGCAAGAGCAGCTTGAACAAATAACAAAGAGGGGCACGGACATGCATATCCAGTACGAGGACAACAAGGACAATCTCGATGACGTCGCCGAGCGCATCGGTGAACTCGCCAGCGTGGTGCGCGAAGAGGGCGATCCCGTCCTCGCGCATCTGCTCGACAACGTGTATGCCGCGATCTATTACGTCGCGGCCAAGCGGATCTCGAAAAATCATCAGAACATGCGTCACCGGCTTTCCTGAGGCCGGCTTGCGGGCAGAGCCGGTCTGCACCGGCGACTGCCCGCGCCGTGCGGCGTCTTGTGCCAGCCGGAGCTGTCCGTGAACAATTCCCGCAGCGCGCACCAGGCGGCGGCGCTGACGAGCAGGTAATAGAACGGCAGCAACGGAAGCCGGGCCAGCAGCCCCGCTCTCCGGCGTCGGACCACACCGATCAGCGCCGGCACCAGCGTGGCCGCGACGCCGAGGCAGAAGGTGACCCCGGCCACGGTGAAGATCAGCAATCCGTAAGGGGCCGTCACGCCCTTGTGGAACCAGTCCAGCCAGAAAGGAGCATGGCCGAACGTCACGGAAACCGGGGTGGCGAGCGCGGCGAGCCCGGTCAGGAAGAACAACGGATAGGCCATGGCCGAAAGGACGGCCCCGAAGGTACAGGCCAGCACGACCAGATAGCGCATCCCCCCCATGGCCTGTGCGGCCCGCAAGGGATCGCGTGTATGCGTGATCGCTGTTTGCAGAAAGCCCTTCATCCAGCGTTTGCGCTGCGCATGCCATGCCCGAAGACCCACCGGCGCCTCTTCCCAGGTCGTCGCAGGGAGATCTGCCGTGAAAAGCCGCATATGCGCGAGCCGCAAGCCCAGATCGGCATCCTCGGTCACGTTCCAGGCATCCCAGCCGCAGGCACCGCGCAGGGCCGCAATCCGGAAATGGTTGGACGTCCCCCCGAGCGGGACCGGCAGCCCCAGTCGCAGGAAACCGGGATTGATCACGTCGAAGAGGGCGGCATATTCGACCGCGAAACAGCCGGGGAGGAAGCCGTCGGAATCATTGTCGATGGCCAGCCTTGCCTGCAGGCAAACGGTCTCCGGACCAAGCACCGCAAAGGTTTCCGCCGCAAGGCGCAACTGGCCCGGCTCGGGGATATCCTCGGCATCATAGATCACCAGATGCGTGCCACGCGCGAATGGCAGCGCCGCGTTGAGGGCGCGCGGCTTGGTGCGCGGCCTGCCGTCGGGCGCGACGAGTATGCGGTAGCCGTGGCGCTGTGCGTGCGGGCGCAGCGCGGCATGGGTCCGGGAATCGTCGGACTCGATCACGAAGATCACGTCACGTTTTGACGCGGGGTAATCGATGGCTGCGATCGCATCACAGAGTTGCTCCGCTACCGCCTCCTCCCGGTAGAGCGCGACGACGATGCTGTAATGCGGCAGATGGGCATCGTCGAGCGCCGGCGGGCGGATCTTCGGGGTAATGCCGGCGATTTCCCGACAGGTGGTGATGCGCAAGAGCGCGAGAAAGGCGCTCACGAGGCAGATCAGGACGCTGACCAGGGCGAAAGCCAGATCCACAGGCAAACTCAGCGGCAGCAGCGCAAATGCCGCCATTCCCCCAAACAGCGCACGGCGCTGCCAGGGCCGTGCGCCGCCGAGATGGCTGAAGCGCGGATGCCGGTCGGGGAGCGCGTGGGCCGCCTGATAGGCGATGCGCGGCGCATCGGCCGCGATCGCCGCCGCCTCGAACCGCGCGGGATCCGTCAAGGCGAGGCCTGGGGGAAAGCCACTCCCCTGAAGGCGTAGCATGCCGCTCGCATCACGATGCCGTGATGCCTGTTCGACGAGATATGCCAGCGCGGCACCGCGCGGTGCGCTCACCATGCGCAGATCCCCGCCATGCCGGGCCGGCGCGAGCGGTGCATGGCCGGCTGCGATCGCGACATCCGACGGTATGCCTTCGACGATGACCGGATCGGCGAGGAAGGGCAGGCCGAGATGCCGCGCCAGCGCGCGGTAATAGCGCGTCGTGTCCAGACCGCCGCCCGCAAGCAGCACGGCGACCGGGCACTCCCCCAACCGGTGGGCCTCCTCGGCGGCGGCGCGCAACTCCGCCCCCGGAACGCCGGCCTCCATGAGGAAGGCCAGTGTCGCCGGCAATGGCTGGCTACAGGCGAGGCGGCTGCGCTCCGGTTGCGCAGGCATCGTCGCGGCGCGGGGCGTGACGTCACGATTGCCGGCCCGGGAGACCGTTTCAGCCACTGACGATGCGTCTGCCTTGGCGGCGATGCCATGCAGGTTGGCAATATCAGGGTCATCGGCGATGCCCGAGCCCCCGGCGCCCCCCGCCGACATGCCCGAAGCCCTTTGCCCATATGGCGGGCGCTCATCGCCCGCTTGACCCTGCATACCCGTCAAGGCTAACCCCGATTGGTGTTCGACGCATGAACCGCACGGCAAAGCCGCTCCCGCGATCTTAAAGTGCAAAATATGACAAAATGCAATTCAAAATCGCTTTTTCGCCGATGGGTTGTGTATTTCTCAAAAACCGTCATTTCGAGATTGCATCCGGGCGTCGCCCGCATCGCGCCGATCCTCGCGCTCGGCCTTGCCCTGTTCGTGTTCCCGCATTCGCTGTCGGCAGCGCAAGCCCAGCCCGAAGGCGCGGCACCAGCCCCCCTGCCCCCTGCCTTCACCGCCACCGGCATTCCCGGCTTCTGGGATCCGCGCGCACGGGTCGAGCCCGTCGATATCCCCTCCGGGCGCAGCCTGCGGATCCTCACCTCCGACGATTTTCCACCGCTGCATTTCGGCGGGCCGGACGCCGTTCCGACGGGGTTCTCGGTCGAGCTTGCCCGGCTCGTCTGCGAGACGCTGCAAGTGCCCTGCACCATTCAGGTGCGCAGTTTCTCGACCTTGCTCGATGCGCTGGAATCGGGGGAGGGCGATGTCGTGGCCGCAGCGTTTGCCGGCAATCCGCGACTGCATGAGCGTTTTGCCGTCACGCTGCCCTATTTTCGCTTTCCCGCGCGTTTCATTGCCCGGGCCGAGGACGCACCCGTCGCGATCACGGCGGCGGATCTCGCCAACCGGCGCATCGGCGTGGTGTCGCAGACCGCTCATGCCGCCTGGCTCGAACGCTACTTTCCCGATGCCGTCCCCGTACCCGCACCCAATGCCGCGATCGCACGCAGTGATCTGCAGCGCGGAGCGAGCGATCTCCTGTTCGGCGACGGCTTGTCGCTGGCCCTCTGGCTCGGCGGACGCGCTTCGCAGGAATGTTGCGTCTTCGTCGGCGAGCCCTATTTCGATGATCGCTACTTCGGCGAGGGGATTGGTTTCGTCATGCGCGACGAGGATGCACGTCTGGCGCGTGCTTTCGACCATGCCCTGCACCGGATCTGGGAAGACGGCGCCTATGCGCGCACCTGGCTCGCCTTCTTTCCGATCAGTCCGCTCGAACCCGCACGCGCCTTCCTGCGCTGAGAAACGGGTGAGTTGACGCACGCCCCGCGAGGGCGCAAAAGCGTGGCGCGCGCAGACCCTGCGGCGATGCCGCATCCGCGGGCATCGTGCTGCCGTTTCGCTTTCGATGTGCGCGGATCCCGCCGACAACAGATGAGAGAGACCTGAAGATGTTCGATCCCGCGCTGCTTGCCGCCGCCAATGCCTGGCCTTTCGAGGAGGCGCGCAAACTCGTCGCGCGGGTGGAGCGGCTTGGCAAGACGGAGGTCGTGTTCGAAACCGGCTACGGCCCTTCAGGCCTGCCGCATATCGGCACCTTCGGCGAGGTGGCCCGCACCACCATGGTGCGCCATGCTTTCGAAGTGCTCACCGGCGGTTCGATCCCGACCCGGCTGATCGCCTTCTCCGACGATATGGACGGGCTGCGCAAGGTCCCCGACAACGTGCCCAATCAGGATCTGCTGAAGGCCGCGCTCAACCAGCCCCTGACGAAGGTGCCCGACCCGTTCGGCACGCACGAATCCTTCGGCCACCATAACAATGCCCGCCTGCGCGCCTTCCTCGACGCGTTCGGCTTCGACTACGAGTTCCTCTCCGCCACCGATTGCTACAGGTCGGGCCGGTTCGACGAAACGCTGATGCGCATGCTCGCGCGCTATGACGCGGTGATGGAAGTGATGCTGCCCTCCCTGCGCGCGGAGCGCCGGCAGACCTATTCGCCTTTCCTGCCGCTGCATCCGGTCACCGGCGCGGTGATGCAGGTCCCGGTCGAGGAACATGATGCTGCGCGCGGCACCATCGTCTGGCGCGATCCCGCAAGCGGCGAGCGCTATGAGACCCCGGTCACCGGCGGGCATTGCAAGATGCAGTGGAAGCCCGACTGGGCCATGCGCTGGGTGGCGCTCGGGGTGGATTACGAAATGGCGGGCAAGGATCTGATCGATTCCGTGAAGCTGTCGGGGCAGATCGCACAGGCAATTGACGGCGCGCCGCCCGAGGGCTTCAATTATGAGCTCTTCCTCGATGAGAACGGCCAGAAGATCTCCAAGTCGAAGGGCAACGGCCTGACCATCGACGAATGGCTGCGCTACGGCACGCAGGAGAGCCTGTCGCTCTACATGTTCCACAAGCCGCGCGAGGCCAAACGGCTGTATTTCGACGTGATCCCGCGTTTCGTCGACGATTATCTCACCTTCCTCGAGAAATACCCGCAGCAGGAAGACAAGCAGAAGCTCGCCAACCCGGTCTGGCACATCCATTCCGGCGCGCCACCGGCGCCGGAGCTGATCGGCGGCGATGCGGTGAGCGGGGGCACGACCCTGTCCTTCTCGATGCTGCTCAATCTCGTCGCGGTGGCCAATTCCGAGGATCCGGCGGTGATGTGGGGCTTCATCCGCCGCTACGCGCCGGGCGTTTCACCACAGACGCATCCGCGCCTCGATGCGCTGGTGGCGCGCGCGCTGGCCTATTTCCGCGACTTCGTGCGCCCGGCCAAGCAATACCGCATGCCCGACGAGAATGAGCGCGCAGCTTTGCAGGAGCTGCACGACAGGCTCGGCGAGGCTGTCGGCTCCACTGATGCGGGGGCGCTGCAGGATATCGTCTACGATGTCGGGCGCACGCATTTCCCCGATCTCTCGGGCAAGTCGAAGAGCCCGGACGGGCGCCCCGGCGTGGCACGCGGCTGGTTCGAGACGATCTACCAGATCCTGCTCGGCCAGAGCCGCGGCCCCCGCTTCGGCTCCTTCATCGCGCTCTACGGCGTCGAAGAGACCCGCGCCCTGATCGCCAAGGCGCTTGCCGGTGAACTCATGGCCGAGCACGAGGCGTTCCTGGCATCACGCGGACAGGCCAAGATGCAGGGCTGAAGGCGCGCGCCGGCAGATGATTGCTTTTGGCAGTCATCCAACCACCGCGATGGCGCGTAGATGAGAAGGTCGTCGCTGCGGCGCAACCGGAAGCGTTGAACAACCAGAAAGCAAAAGTCAGTATGCGGATAGCCATCATCGGTACGGGAATCGCCGGCCTGTCAGCGGCATGGTTGCTCAATCAACGTCACGACATCACCGTATACGAAGCCGATGACCGGATCGGCGGTCATTCGAACACCGTCGATGCGCCCATCGGCGATCGGTCGATTCCCGTCGATACCGGGTTCATCGTCTTCAATGATCGCACCTATCCCAATCTGAACGCCCTGTTCGCGGCACTCGATGTGCCTTTCAAGCCGAGTTCCATGTCGTTTTCCGTCAGCGTCGGCGGGGGCGCGCTCGAATATGCCGGCGACCGGATCGCCAGCCTGTTCGCGCAGCGCCGCAATCTGTTTCGCCCGGCCCATTACCGGATGATCGCGGATATCCTGCGCTTCTATCGCGAATCCGTCGCCATGGTCGCCGCCGACCGGATTCCCGATCACACGCTGGGCCGCCTGCTCGCCGATGGCGGTTACGGGCGCGCTTTCATCTACGATCACATCCTGCCGATGGGATCGGCGATCTGGTCAGCCGATATCCGCGAGATGCTGGATTTTCCAGCCAGCACCTTCCTGCGTTTCTTCTCCAATCACGGCCTGCTCACCGTCAATGACCAGCCGCAATGGCTGACCGTCGAGGGCGGCTCGCGGGTCTATGTCGAGCGGCTCTCGGCGCCTTTCCGCTCCCGGATTCGCACGGGGACGCCCGTGCGCGCCGTCAGCCGCAGCGAAGACGGCGTGATCGTCGCGACCGACGGCCATGAACCGGAGCATTTCGACCAGGTGGTCTTTGCCACCCATGCCGACACGACGCTGGCCCTGCTCGCGGATGCCGATCCCGAAGAAGAAGCCGTGCTGGGGCAGTTTCCGTTCCAGCCCAACACCGCCATCCTGCATACCGACCCGGCGCTGATGCCCCGGCGTCGCCGGGCCTGGGCCAGCTGGAACTACATGTCGCCCGCATCCGTCTCGGCCGGCAGCCCCGTCTCGGTGACCTACTGGATGAACCGGCTGCAATCCCTGCCCTGCGCAGAGGATGTCTTCGTCTCCGTCAACCCCACGCGCGCGCCCGATCCCGCGCGGGTTCTGGGGACCTTCGCCTACGATCATCCCGTCTTCAATGCCGGCGCCATTGCAGCGCAGACGCAAATCGGCGATATTCAGGGACGGCGCGGGATCTGGGTCTGCGGGGCATGGACGGGTTACGGCTTCCACGAAGACGGGCTTTCTTCGGCGCTGGAAGTGGCTCAGGCGCTCGGCGTGCCGCGCCCCTGGCAGGTGCGCGAATCGAGCACGGCGGCAGACAATTGCCGGCCTGCACGCCCGGCACCGGCAACCATGGCGGAGGCGGCTGACGGTTACGGCCTCGCCGCAGCGGAATGAATCTGGCAAAAGCGCGCGATACATCCAACCGGCTTTATCCGCGACCGGCCCGTGAGCCGGCCGCCACGCTCTATGTCGGGCGCGTGATGCATCGCCGGTTGCGCCCCTTCGGTCATCGTTTCGCTTATCGCGTGTTCTCGCTGCTGATCGATATCGACCGGATCGACGAGGTTGCGGCCAGGAGCCGGCTGTTTTCCCACAACCGCTTCAATCTCTTCGGCTATCACGACCGCGACCACGGACCGCGCGAGAATGTTGCGCGCGAGAACGCCTCCCGGGATGCCGGTGCTGCGGGGCACGCGGGCCTGCGCCCCTGGCTGGAGCGCCATCTCGACGCCGCCGGCATCGATATCGGCCATGGCCGCATCCGGCTCCTCTGCTTCCCGCGCGTGCTCGGCTACACCTTCAACCCGCTGAGCATCTTCTTCTGCCACGATGCGGCGGGGCGGCTCGCGGCGATCATCTACGAGGTGCACAATACCTTCGGTGAACGTCACGTCTATCTGTTCCGGATCGCGGATGGCGATCGGGCGAGCGCCGCGCGGTCGGCGGTCCTGACCCATGCCACCGACAAGACCTTCCACGTCTCGCCCTTCATCGACATGACACCGCGCTATCGCTTCCGCCTGCGCGAACCGGGCGAGACATTGTCGATCCTGATCCGCGAGGCGGATTCGCAAGGCGATCTGCTGCTGGCGACCCTGCATGGCGAAGCCGTGGCCTTCAACGATGGCAATCTGGCGAAACTGTTCGTCACCCACCCGCTGATGACGCTGAAGGTGGTTGCGGCGATCCACTGGGAGGCACTCCGGCTCTGGTGGAAGGGAGCGCGCTATCATCCGCGCCCCGAACCGCCGCCCCACGGCATGAGCCCGCGCTGAATGGCCGGGGACAGCGAGCCGATATCCGTTCGAGACCCGGCGCCGGCACAGCCCTTGTCGAGCCGCGTGCTGGCCGCCTATGGCGCCCCGGCCCTGCCGCTCGCGGCACTCGGCCTGCCGGTCTTCATCCATCTGCCGACATTCTATGCCACCGCGATGGGGCTGGGTTTCGCCACCGTGGGCGCCATCCTGCTCTTCGCCCGGCTGTGGGACGTGATCACCGATCCCCTGATCGGCTTTCTGAGCGATCGCACCATGGGGCGCTTCGGGCGCCGGCGCCCCTGGATCGTGGCCGGATTGCCGCTGGTTCTGGCCGCGACCTGGGCGTTGTTCGTGCCGCCGGACGGCGCCGGCGCCTGGCATCTGCTGCTCTGGTCGCTCGCCCTCTATCTCGGCTGGACCATGATGATCCTGCCGCTGAGCGCCTGGGGGGCCGAACTCTCGCCCGATTATCACGAGCGCTCGCGGATCGCGGCCTATCGCGAGGGTTTTCTCGTCCTCGGCACGATGCTGGCACTGGGACTGCCCGTTGCCTTCGGCCATGTCGATGCGGATGATGCCGGGGAGGCGCTCACCGTGATCGCGATCATGATCATCGTGGCGCTGCCGCTCGCGGTGATCCTGCTTCTGGCCGCCACCCCGGATTCGCGCCTGCGCGCCATGCAGGGCGCCATCGGCCCGATCAGGGGGCTGCGGGTGCTCTCGCGCAATGAGGGGTTCCGCCGGCTGATCATCGCCTATCTGATCAACGGCATCGCCAACGGGCTTCCCGCAACACTCTTCCTGCTCTTCGTCACCCATCGCCTCGCCATTCCCGAACAGGCCGGCGCCCTGCTGGCCATCTATTTTCTGTGCGGGGTTCTGGCCGTGCCCGTCTGGCTGAAGCTGAGTTATCGTTTCGGCAAGCACCGGGTATGGTGCGCGGCCATGGTCTGGGCCTGCCTCTGGTTCGCCATGGTGCCGCTGCTCGGCCCGGGCGACTTCTGGCCCTTCCTCGCGATCTGCGTCCTGACCGGCATCGCGCTGGGAGCGGATCTGGTGCTGCCCGCCTCGATGCAGGCCGATGTCATCGATGCCGATACGGTGCAAACCGGCGAGCGCCGTGCGGGGTTGTTCTTCGCGCTCTGGGGCATGGCCACGAAGCTGGCCCTCGCGCTGGCCGTCGGCCTGGCCTTCCCGATCCTGAGTTTCGCCGGTTTCGACGCCGAGGGCGACAATCCGCAAGCGGCGCTCGTGACGCTGGTGGTACTTTATTCGCTGGTTCCGGTGATCTTCAAGGGCGCGGCCATCGTATTCATGATTGGATTTCCGATTACGGCCGAGCGCCAGCATGAAATGCGACTGCGCATAGAGCAGTCGGGCATCGAGGAGCGGGACAATGCGAACACGTCCGCGTAAGTGGGCCGGATCCGGCCTGCTCTCCCGCCTCCGGACCCTCGTGATCGTCGGTCTGACCACCATCGCGATGACAGGATGCAGCAGTATGAAACCAGAGGATTTTGCCGGGACCGAGCCGCAATTTCGCCTCGAGGAATTCTTCGAAGGCCAGACCAGGGCCTGGGGAATCTTCGAGGACCGCTTCTCGAATCTGCGCCGGCAGTTCACGGTCGATATCGACGGCACCTGGGACGGTGAGACGCTGACTCTCGTCGAGGATTTCGTCTATGAAGACGGCGAGGAAGAGCGCCGCATCTGGGTGATCCGGCCCGATGGCGAGGGTGGCTATACCGGCGAGGCTGACGGTGTCATCGGCACCGCGAGCGGGGTCGCGCGGGGCAATGCCGTGAACTGGCAATACCATTTCGATCTCGAGGTCGGCACCCGCAGCTTCAAGGTTCATTTCAACGACTGGATGTTCCTGCAGCCCGATGGCGAGACCATGATCAACCGGGCCTATGTCACCAAATGGGGTTTCCGGGTTGGCACCGCGTCGATCTTTTTCCGCAGGATCGATGGCGAGGATGGGCAGGCAAGCCATGCTGTCGGAAATGGAACCGTGGCGCAGTGATGCACCCGGCCTCATCCGGCGAGCTTGCGCCGGATGAAGGCGATGATCCGGCCCAGCACCGGGACATGCAGATAGACCTGGCTGCCTGAATCCCAATGGTCGAGGTGTTCGCTCACCAGACCGTCTGCGCCGAAATGAACTTCGCTCATCCCCGCAATGCGGAAGGCGCGACCGCGATAGAAGAATGTGAAATCCCAGCGCAGATAGGCTGCATGCTGCGCGCCGATTGCGATATCCGTCACCGTAAAGGAAGGCTGCGACAATCCCTCGAACATGTGCCGGAACACGGCGGCCAGCCGCTCGCGCCCCGCGAAATCGCTGAACGGATCGCGAAACCGCACATCCGGCGCGACCAGCGCACAAAGCGCGGCGATGGTATCAGGCGCGAGCGCCTCATAGGCATCGGCATAGCGGCGTGCGAGAACCCGAACCGGCTCGCCTGGCTGGTCGCGTGCGCCCGTCATTGCCCGGTGATCCGCCGGATGATCGGGAAATAGAGGCTGTAGGGCAGGCAGCGCATGATCTTCAGCATGAAGGTGAAACGCCGCGGGAACGTGACCTCGAACCGCCGCGAGGCAAGTGCTCCGACCATGCGGTCGGCGGCTTTCTCGGCCGTGATCAGAAACGGCATGGGAAACTCGTTCTTCTCGGTCAGCGGTGTCTTCACGAAGCCGGGATTGACCAGTTGCAGCGTCAGGCCGAAACGGTCGAAATCGAGCTTCAGGCTCTCCGCCATGTTGATCAGCGCCGCCTTGCTCGCCCCGTAGGAGACGGCATTGGGCAGGCCGCGATAACCGCTGACCGAGGCGACGACCTGCACATGCCCCCGACCGGCTTCCCGCATCGGCGCGAGCGCCGCTTTCAGGCAGGTCGCTACCGACAGAAGATTGAGATCGATCGTCGGAGGCAGCGTTTCGTCGGACAAGCTCTCGGCATCGTCCGCCAGATAGGTTCCGGCATTGAGAATGGCGAGCGCGATGGGGCCATGCTCTGCGGTGATCGCGCGGACGGCGCCCTCCACCGCAGCATTATCGGTGACGTCCAGAGCCTGCGCGACGATGCGCCCGGACAGGCCCTCGGCGCGTTCGGCCAAAGCTGCGAGCTTGTCGGCGGAACGCGCGCTCGCCATCACCGTCCAGCCGTCCCTGGCCAGTCGCAGGCACACGGCCTCTCCGATGCCCTGGCTCGCACCGGTGACCCAGGCGACACCGTCTGATGGGGTTACGGGCATGAATGATCTCCGGGAACGGATTGCAAAAACCCGCATCATGCGGCGATGTCGGGCGGGATTGTCATCCGGCATGAAGAACAGACCCGGCGGTCCCTCTCGGCACCGCCGCGTCCGGCAACATTGCCTCATGATACGAGCGCCGGCGACGTTCGGATCGACGATTGACAACGATCCTAGCGTATCATTCCGTCAGGTGGATACCGGCTGACGGGAAAATGATACGTTGAACAATGATCTGGAACGCCCGGCCTGACCCCGTCAGGTCGAAGCGCGCTCTGGCGGGATGGCCGTTCCGCGTCAGCCCCTATCCGTGGCTTCGCGCCCGGTCCGGGCTGGCCCCGGCCGGGTCGAAGCGGTAAAGATGACACGGATACGCCCATGGTGGCACTTAGCTGCGTGCCGGTCGATGCCGACCCGGCACGAAAGCTCTGACATGGGTGCGGATCGGGTGAGGCGCGAATGAACATGGATCCGGAAACCATCGCGGCGGCGGCTTTCGTCCTGTCGTTGCGCGAGCGCGGCCTGCGCGACAAGGCGGTGCTCGGCGCCATGGAGCGGGTGCCGCGCGAATTGTTCGCACCCCGCCGTTTCGCGGATCTCTCGCGCCGTGACGTCGCGCTGCCGCTGCCGCTCGGCCAGACCATGACGGCGCCGTTCTCCGTCGCCGTCATGCTGACGGCTCTCGCGGTACGGCCAGGCGACAGCGTGCTCGAGATCGGCGCAGGCTCGGGATATGTCTCGGCGCTGCTGGCACGGCTCGGCGCGCAGGTGGTGAGCGTGGAGCGCTACGCCGCCCTGGCCGACGGTGCCGCCATGCGATTCGCGGAGCTGGGCATCACTGACGCGATCGAGATCAGCGTGCGCGACGGGTTGACCATGCGCACGAGCGAGCGCTTTGAGCGCATCCTGCTCAACGGCGCCCTGCCCGCCCTGCCCGACGACGTCACCCGCCTGCTCGCCCCGGGAGGCCGGCTTGTCGGCGCGCTCAACGGCGAGACCGGGCCGCAGCTCGTCACCGTCGATGCGGATCTGCAGGGAAAGCTGCGCGCGGCAAGCGGGGCGGATCTGCGCATCGCGCCGCTGGTTCAGGCCGAGACCGCCGTGCCGACGGCGCGGCTCAGAAGCGCATCCCCGGCGGCAGCGGCGGGGCCTCGTTCAGCAGGGTGATGGTCACCCGGCGGTTGGGCGCGATATAAGGGTTGTCGGGGAACATCGGATCGGTGTCACCCTTGCCGACCACCGAGGCGAAACGCCCGTTCGGCAACCCGTTGGCCGCGAGGATGTCACGCACCACGACGGCGCGTCCCGAGGTGATCGCCCAGATATCCTCCACGGTGACGGCCCCGGGCCGCGGCACGGCGGTATGGCCGGAGACGCGCACCCGATTGGGCATACGCCGCAATACCGGCGCGATCACCTCCAGCAGGCGGCGGGTTCGCTCATGGGGCTGCACTTCGCCTTCCGCGAACATGGACCGGCCATCCTGGTCGATCAGGGAGATGTCGAGGCCTTCTTCCGTGTGCTCGATAATGACGTTGCGCGAGACTTCGAGGATCTCGGGCATGTCCTGAAGCGCCTGGCGCAGGGAGGCCGTGGCCAGCGCGAATCCGTGATCCTGCGGCAATTCCGGCAGGCCTTCCTCGCGATGCTCGTATTCGTTGGGCGTGGTATAATCCGTCGCCTCCTCCGGGGGCACGTCGCGCAGATTCTGCACATGGGTGGCGGTCGGGATGCCCTCCACCTCGATGATGCCGGAGAAGCGCGATTCGGGATTGACGCCGAAAGCATCGCGCATCGAACCCGCGACGACCTGCAGCTTGCGCTGATCCTGGGTGGAAAAGGCGACGACCATGACGAAGAAGGCCATGAGCACGGCCATCAGATCGGCGAAGGTGACCATCCACATCGGGGCACCTGCAGGGGGGGCAGCCTTGCGTCTCGCCATGACCGTATTCCTTTCCGCCTGGAGCGCGTCCCGACCTGACAAAGTCAGACCGGGCGCTCCAGGNCATTATCTGGCGCATCATTTTTCCCGTCAGCCGGTATCCACCTGACGGCATGATGCTCTGGAGCGCGTCCCGACCTGACAGAGTCAGACCGGGCGCTCCAGGTCATTATCTGGCGCATCATTTTTCCCGTCAGCCGGTATCCACCTGACGGCATGATGCTCTAGGCCTCTGCGGCATAGGCCTCGCGGTGCTGATCAGGCAGATAGGCGACCAGCATCTCGCGCACGATGGCGGGACTGCGCGAATCCCGGATCTGCAGGATTCCGTCGATGATCATCGAGCGTGAGATGTCCTCATCCTCGAACTTCAATTGCAGCTTGTCGGCGATGGGCAGACAGAACAGATTGGCGATCAGCGCACCGTAGAGCGTGGTCAGGAGCGCGATCGACATGGCCGGGCCGAGCTTGGCCGGGTCGTTCATGTTCGCGAGCATGATGACGATCCCGAGAATCGTGCCGATCATGCCCCATGCCGGCGCCGCATCACCCATCTGGCGATAAATCTTCTGCCCCGCATCGACACGCTGGAGGAAATTGTCGCGATCCTTTTCGAGGGTCTCGCGGATGAATTCCTTGTCGTAACCGTCGGCGATATAGCGCAGCCCCTGGGCGAGGAAGGTATTTTCCGTCTGGACGTTTTCCAGCGCGATCGGCCCGCTCTGGCGCACGACTTCGGCAATGCGGGAGAATTCGTCGATCAGATCGCGTGGTGTTTCCGATTTCATCTGGAAGGCGTAACGCACGCCAATCGGAAGGCCCTGGATCATCGTGGCCAGGGGAAAGCGGATCATGGTCGAAGCCACGGTACCGCAGATCACCAGCACGAACCCCTTCGAATCGAAATAGGCGCCGAAATTGCCGCCATCGAGCATGATCACGCCGACCAGCGTGCCGATACCCGCAACGAGCCCGATACCAGTGGCCAGATCCATCTTTGCCTCGAAAGCAGATGCAACATCGGGATGAACCGGCAGGCCGGTTTCGTCTCCCGCAAGGTCACTCTAGCGACGCTGCGCTGAAGATAGGGTTAACCCCGCTGCGCCCCGGCCTCCTGCAACAGACCATCCGTCGCCGTCTCGATCCGGGCCTGCAGATCCTCGAAGAACCTGCCGCGCGGCATGCCGGGACCGATCGGATCGAGGATTTGCACCACGATCGTACCCGGATGGCGGATGAATTTGCGGCGCGGCCAGTACAAGCCGGAATTCAGCGCCACCGGCAGGCAGGGGGCACGGAGTTTCGCGTAGAGATGCGCCACGCCGAATTTGTAGGCGGACGGCGCGCCGGGCGGACGGCGGGTGCCTTCAGGAAAGATGATGATCTGCCGCCCGGCGGCGATCTCCTCACGCGCGCGCGTGATCATCGCCTTGAGCGCCTGCGCACCGCCCTTGCGATCAACGGGCACCGAGCGCGCCTTCCAGGCATACCAGCCGAAAACGGGAATCCACATCAATTCGCGTTTGAGCACATAGGCCGGATCGTCGAGGATGACGAGCAGGGCAAAGGTCTCCCAAAGCGACTGGTGCTTGGAGGCGACGATCATGCCTCCGGCAGGGATCTTCTCCAGCCCGCGAAAATCCGCCCTGGTTCCCGCGATCACCCTCAGAAGCCAGAGCGAGGAGCGGGCCCAGAGCCGCGCCACACGCATGAAGACCCGGCGCGGAGCCGCCAGAACCGGCAGGCACAGGATCATCCAGACGACGAGGTTGAGATAATAAGCCAGATTGAAGGCGAGGGAACGCAGGATCAGCATGGTTCATGAACCGTGAGCGGCGTGCCGGACGCCGGAAGCAGGGCAACGGGATATCCCTCCTAACCGCCCGGGCCGGCTTTGTGAATGGCAAAGCCGCCTCATTCCGCTCCGGATACCTCGCCCGATGCCTCTCCCGGAGCCGCTTCGGCGCCGCCATGGGAATGTGGTTGCCGGCTGAGAATCTCGGCAAGCCGCGAGAGTTCCGGATCGTTCTCGAATTGCGTGCGCGCCCAGACCATCAGGAACTTGAGATATTCCTGCCCGAGCAGGCGAAAGGTCGAGCCGTCGCGCCACCAGCGCGACACCTCCATATCCGTCGGCGAAACCGCATGCGCGTATTTGGCGACATCGGGCATCGCATTGTCGAGTTCGAGCATGGTGCGCGGCATGTGGTAATTCGAGGTCACCACGATGATCGCCTCGAACCCCCGCTCCGTGACCCAGCGCCGCGTCTCGATGGCATTGCCGATCGTGTTGCGGGCGCGGTGGTCGAGATCGACGCAGCATTCCAGCCAATCCTTCTGACCGGGATTGAGCCGGGCGATCTGTGAACGGGTGGTGCGCTCGTTCACGCCGGAAATCAGCAACCTGTCGGCAAAGCCGCGCGAAAGCAGCGCGATCGCATCGGCGACACGCTGCGAACCGCCGGTGAGCGCCACGATGCCCTGGACACGCGGCGGATCACCCGCATGGCGGTAGCCGTCGAGCGTATCCACGAAGATCAGAAAGCCGCCGGCGAGCAGCAGCGCCGCGATCAGCGGCAGGGCGAGCATGGCGCGCAGGACGAGCCGCAACCGACCCGCCCGCTTGCGCGCCGGCCCGGCGGCATGCTGCCGCCATGCTCGATTTTCTTCATCTGCGGCCATGTTACGGCCGTCTCCCGCCGCCACTCGCGATCCGTTCCTTATCGCGCTCCCGGTTGCGCACGGCAATCCGTAAAGCGCCCAGCGGGGCAGATTGCCGGGCGATTACGGCCTCAGCGGGGCAGCTTCGCGCGTGACGCCCGTTCACGGCATGCGCTGCAGGAAACGGCGCACCGACAGATCCGACATCGCCGCCGTCACCAGCGCGGCGACGAGCGCCGTGCCGGCCATGACCAGATAACCGCGTGCATCGATCTCGAAGGCCCCGAACAGCGCTTCCAGCTGATCGCCCGCCGGCGAAGCCCGCCAGGAGGCGGAAATCCAGCCGAGCGCCACGAAGATCGTGATCGCCGCGACCCCCCCGATCGCACCGCCCTCCAGCCCCAGACGCAGGAAGCGCCGGCGGAATTCGCGGGCGATATAGGCGTCGTGCGCGCCCACGTAATGCAGCACCTCGATGATGTCGCGATTGCCGGCCATGGCACCGCGCGTGGCAAAGGCGACGGCGAGGCCGGTGGCGATCAGCACCAGCAGCACGAGGGCGATCCCCACCCCGACGATGGTCTGCGCCATGTTCGACAGCCGCGCCAGCCATTGCGCATGATCATCGAGACTCGCTCCCGGCACCGCCTCGCGCAGCTGGGTGCGCAGGGAGGCGAGATCGGGCGGGCTTTGCGGGTCGAGCCGTAATTCGATCAGGCGCGGCACCGGCAGTTCAGCGAGATCGAGACCGCTGCCGAGCCAGGGCTCGAGCAGGCGCTCCGACTGGCCCAGACTGAAGGGCTCCACGGCCAGGATACCGGGCGTATCGCGCGCCATCCGCGCCGCCTGCGCGACCAGTTCCTCCATGTCAGCCTGGGGCTGCGGACGGATCTGGATGGTCGCCTCCGCCCCCACTGCGGCGCGCCATTGCGCCGAATTCGTCGCGACGAGTTCCGCCGCGCCGGCACACAGGGCCGCGAGAAAGGTGAGGATCGCGATCACGGCCACGAGGGCGCGCGCCGCCGCCGAATCGACGGGGACGAGCGGCGTCTGGCGCGCGAGCAGCCGGGCGATCACGGCGCGCCCGGGCAACGGTCGGCGCGGGCGATGCCCGGCGCGCGCTTCGTCTGGCGCGCCGTGTTGTGCTTCACCCTGCCCATCATCTTGCGCGTGATTCGTGGTTCCCGGCACCCGGCCCCCCTTTGGCATTGTCCCTGCACTTCTCAGGCATCGATATGCAGATGGCCGTCGGCAAGAAGCAGCCGGCGGGCATCGTAGAGATCCATCAAGGCCAGATCATGGGTGGCGATCAGGACCGCCGTGCCCAGCCGGTGCAATTCGACGAACAGCCGCAACAGCCGCCGCGCCAGACCGGGATCGACATTGCCGGTCGGCTCGTCGGCCAGAAGCAGGTCGGGACGCGTGATCAGCGCCCGGGCGATCGCCGCACGCTGTTTCTCGCCGCCGGAAAGCACCGGCGGCAGCACATGCATGCGCTCGCCCAGCCCCACCCAGGCGAGCAGTTCCGTCACCTCCGCCCGGTAGCGCGCCTCCTCCATTTCCTGGACACGCAGGGGCAGGGCGACGTTTTCGTACAGGGTGAGATGGTCGAGCAGGCGAAAATCCTGGAACACCACCCCCATGCGCCGGCGCAGATCAGCCAGGCGGCGCTGGTCGATGCGGCTGACCTCCTCGCCGAACAGCGTCATAACCCCGCGCGTGGGCCGCACCGACATCAGGATCAGCCGCAAGAGCGTGGTCTTTCCCGCGCCGGACGGACCGGAGAGAAACTGGAACGAATGCGGCTCGATCGAGAAGGTGAGATCGCGCAGCACTTCGGGGCCGAGGCCATATCGGACCCCGACATTCTCGAAATGCACGACGGGAATGTCGCTGAAATCAGGAGCGAAAGCGAAGTCCTTCACGGGTCCTTAACCAAAATGATTCCCCAATACCGGAACGGGTCCGGCAACCAGCCTACCTGTCGACACGTGATTCGCCCATGCTGATCGTATGCCCGTCTTGTGAAAGTGAATTCGCAATCGATCCGGCGCTGCTGCGTCCGAACGGGCGCAAGTTGCGCTGCGCGAGTTGCCGCGAGGTGTTCTTCATCGATGCGCCCGATGACGAGGAGGCTTTCGACGCGGATGATCCCGTGGCGGCCAGCCTGGCGCGGCGCATGCGCGGCGAAGAGGAGGCGGGCCCGGAAATCGCGGTGGATGCGCGCAACCTGCGCCCGACCGCCCATGACGCGTCCGGCCAGCGCGCGGGCGGCCTGCTGCGGCGGCTGACGGGCGCCGTCACGGGCCTCGCATACGGCATCTGCGGCGCGCTGCGGCGGCTTCCGCTGACGCCGATCTTCGCCATGCTGCTGCTGGGCATGGTGATCGGCGGGCTGATCGGCCGCGAAAGCGTGGTCCGTCAGCTTCCGGCCACGGCGCAGCTCTATGAAATGGCAGGCATGCCCGTCAATCTGCGCGGCCTCGAACTCATGGAAGTGCGTTCCGAGCGCACCCGCGAGGATGACGGGGAATATCTCACCGTCCACGGCACCATCGTCAACCGCACCGATCGCAGCCACATGGTGCCGCCGGTCGCGGTGATTCTGCGGGCCGAGACCGGACAGCCGGTCTATTCCTGGAATGTGGAGGCGGATCGCCGCACGCTGCATCCGGGGGAAAATGTCGGTTTTCGCGCGCGCCTGGTTGCGCCGCCGGCGGAAGCGAGGCAGGTTCTGGTACGCTTCGCCGCAAATGCCGAAATTGCCGGCAGTCGCGACTGAAGCGTCGCTCCGTTTGTTTCGAGAGGCTCGAAATGGTCCAGTCGCGCGTGCGCGTTCTCTATGATGAAGACACCATCGCCCGGCGTTGCGAGGAACTCGCCGCCGCGATCAGACAGGCCGAGCCGAAGGACCTGCTCGTCGTTGCGGTCCTCAAGGGCAGCTTCATGTTCGCCGCCGACCTGATTCGCGCCCTGCACCGGGTCGGCCTCGCGCCGCAGGTGGAATTCGTGCATCTGTCGAGCTACCGCTCGGGCACAACCTCCTCCGGCCAGGTCGAGATCCTGCGCGATGTGGAGAGCGCGGTCGAGGGCCGCGACGTGCTCCTGATCGACGACATTCTCGAATCAGGGCGCACCATCGTCTTCGCCAAGGATCTGATCGCCGCGCGCGGCGCGCGCCGCGTACTCTCGGCGGTCCTGCTGGAAAAGCCCGGCAAGCGCGCCGTGCAGATCGAGGCAGATTTCGTCGGATTCACCTGCCCGGACGTCTTCGTCGTCGGCTACGGCATGGATGTGGCGCATTCCTATCGGCAATTGCCCTTCGTCGGTGTGATCGATACCGGCGATACCGATCCCGATCTGTTCGAACCCGCGAGCGCGGCGTCGGATGCAGCCGGGCCGGGAGTCTGACGCCGATGGCCAGGATCCTGCTCGTCGATGACGAAGAACCGGTGCGCGGCTTCCTCAGTCGTGGCCTCCAGCTCGACGGTCACGAGGTCGTCACTGCCGAGGACGGGGCCGAGGGGCTCGATGCGCTCGGGGAGGCGGATACCCCCTTCGATCTGCTGCTCACCGATATCCGCATGCCGATCATGGACGGGATCGCGCTCGCGCTCGCGGCAAAGCGTGATTTTCCCGACCTGACCATCCTTCTGATGACGGGCTTTGCCGATCAGCGCGAGCGCGCCCGCGGGCTCGATGCCATCGTCGCGGACGTGCTCACCAAGCCCTTCTCCCTCGACGACATGCGCGCCGCCGTCAGCCGCGCGCTGGCGCAGACCGGCTGAGGCGACGCTTTCCCCGCATGCCTCGCGCAAGGCTCGGGCGCTATTCCTGATGCTGCGATCACGGCAGTTCGGGAGTGCAAGCCTTGCTCATCATCATCGGCATCATCATAACGATGGCCTCGCTGCTCGGCGGGTTCTGGGCGATGGGGGGCCATGTGCCGGTCATCTGGCAGCCCTGGGAATTCGTCATCATTGGCGGCACGGCCTTCGGCACCTATATCGTCGCCAATTCGCCCAGCGCCATCAAGGATACCGGACGCGCCTGTCTCGAGGCGGGCATGGGAAAGGTCCCGCGGCAGCGCGATTATCTCGACGTGCTCGGCCTGCTCTACATGCTCATGCGCGATATTCGCGCCAAGGGCCGCAACGAGGTCGAGCCGCATATCGACGATCCCCATAATTCCGAGATCTTCCAGCGCTTCCCGCTGGTGATGAAGCGCCCCGAATTGCTGCAGTTCATCTGCGACTACATGCGCCTGCTCGTCATCGGCAATGCCCGTTCGCACGAGATCGAATCGCTGATGGACGAGGAGATCGAGACCATCCGGCGCGAGCGGCTCAAACCCTACAACGCCATGATGATCCTGGCCGAAGCCTTGCCCGCGCTGGGTATCGTCGCCGCCGTACTCGGCGTGATCAAGGCCATGGGCGCCCTCGACCAGTCGCCGCAGCTGCTGGGCAGCCTGATCGGCGCGGCGCTTGTGGGCACCTTCACCGGCATCTTCGCCTCCTACGGGCTGGTCGCGCCGATGGCCTACAAGATCAAGGCCACCCGCGAACACCAGATGCGCCTCTACACCATCACCAAGCAGACCATCCTCGCCTTCATGAACGGGGCCCTGCCGCAGATCGCCCTCGAACACGGACGCAAGGCGATTTCCTCCTATGACCGCCCCTCCATCGACGATGTCGAGAACGAAACCCTCGCGGCTGCCGGCCGCCCCGCCAATGACCGCGTGCCCAGCCAGGGAGCCGCATGATGATCGATTTCGATGATCTCGACGAAGACGGCAACATCAAGCCGGCCTCGGAGCGCGCCGCAGCGCGCACCGGAAACGCAATTTCCGACAAGCTGCTCGATGCTGCCGGCATCACCGTCGACCGCCTGCCGATGCTGCATGTGATCTTCGACCGGGTGGCGACCTATTGCGCCGACGGGCTGCGCCACATGTCGGCCTCGCCCTCCTATTTCTCGGTGAGCAATATCGAGAGCGGGCGCATCGGCGACATTCTCGAATTCTACGAGTCAAACGCCATCGCCGCCATGTTCCACGCCACCGAATGGGACACGCGGATTCTGGTGGGATTCGATCGCGATTTCATCTTCACCATGGTGGAGGTCCTGTTCGGCTCCGACGGAACCGAGCCGCCGGTCGACGAGGAGCGCGGCTTCTCCAATATCGAGACCCGCGTGGCGCAGACCCTGTTCGAGGAGGCCGGCAAGGCGCTCGCCACCGCCTTCGGCCCCGTGGCCCGGACCGGCTTCAAGCTGGAGCGCATGGAAACGCGCATGGATTTCGCCATTATCGGCCGACGCAACAATCTCTCCGTGGTCGCCAAGCTGCTGATCCAGGCGCTGGGGCGCGGCGGCGAGATGTTCGTCATCATCCCGCAATCGGCCCTGTCGCCGATGCGCCAGAACCTCGCCCATGTGCTCTCCGGCGACGGCGCCGGCGCCGATCCGCGCTGGACGCAGCAGATGCAGGCGGAGGTGCAGCGCACCCGGGTCTCGCTCGAGGCGATTCTCGAGGAGCGCATGATCACCCTGGGTGACGTGGCGCAGTTCCAGGTCGGCCAGGTGCTCGATCTGCAGGCCGGGCCGAAGACGCCGGTACGGCTGCAATGCAATGGCCAGGCGCTGTTCTCATGCGCGCTCGGCCAGTCGAACGGCGCCTATACGCTGAAAATCGAAGACGAGATCGATCAGCAACAGGAGTTCATCGATGCCCTCCACAGCCATTGACATCGCGCTCCTGGTGGCGCTGGTCTTCACCTGCGGCTTCTCCTTCGCCATGCTGCGCGAATTCCGCCGCTTCAAGGCCCATGCCGGCGAATATGGGCTTGCCCTGCACGAGGCGTCACAGGCCATGGCGCGGGTCGATGAGGCGCTGGCACGCACCCATGACGAGGGGGCCCGCACGGCCATCACCCTGGGCGAACGGCTTGAGGCCGCGCAGGGCACCCTTGATGCGCTGAAAGCGACCGAGGCCGCCGCATCGGCGCAGCTCCTGCGCCTGCGCGAACGCATCCACGAGGCCCGCGATGCCGCCGCACGCGCCGAAGCCGCGATCCGCAGGCCGGACGACCCGCAGGGCGGGTCGAGCGCCCAGATGAAGGGTAAAGCAAGCGGGACCGGGCGGCGCAAGGCAGCCGGCAGCAAGGCGTCGCACAAGAGCGCGGCTGCCCCCGGGATCGAATCCGTCGCGGCAGATGACTCCGCCGTGGCCATGCATCAAAACGAAGCCGCCCAGCCCGCCGCCGTGACGGAGAATCGTGGCACGCTGGCACTCGCTCCCCCCGAGGAAGCGGCGCAAAACGCCCCGCGCACCCGCAAGATCCTCTCCTGGCCCGTCATCCGCAGCACCGGAATCGCAGCCGGCGCCTGAGCGCGGATCCCCAACATTCCAGAGGTAGAATTCGATGACCCAGAAAAGCACCACCGCGAACAAGTCCCGCAATGCCGGGCGGAAAGCCGAAGCCCCGGACAATGCGGCGGCGCTGCATGAGGCCGGCGCCACAGAGCAGGTGACGGCGCAGCAATTCACCGCCAAGGCCGCCGCGAGCGTCGCCGATCTCGCCGATGAAATCGCGCGCGATCCCCATGCCGCCGGCTTCGCCGACGAGGCCGAGGAGACGCTGCATGATGCGCATGCGGGTTACAATCTCGATTCGATCATGCGCATCCCCGTCTCGATCCAGGTCGTGCTCGGCTCGGCCTCGATGCCGGTGGCCAATCTGATGAAGCTCGGGCGCGGCGCCGTGGTGCCGCTCGATCACCGGGTCGGTGAACCGGTCGATGTGGTCGTGAACGGGCGCGTCGTGGCGCGCGGGGAGGTAGTCGTTGTCGAGGATGACAATTCCCGCTTCGGGGTCTCGCTGACCGAGATCGTCACGGCACAGAGCGCCTCCGCCGGTTTCTGAAGCTGCGCGGCAGACAGTTTCGCCAATCGGGGAATGATACGAGATGACAGCGCTTGCGGCCTATGAGGCCACCCTGCCCAAACCGCGTGAACTGGAAGGCGCCGACAAGGTCGCCGCCCTGATGCTCGCTCTCGATCCGGAGATCGCGCGACGCCTGATGGGGCGCTTCGAACCGCCCGAGCTCAAGCGCATCTCGCGGGCCGCCGCCGATCTCGGCGTGGTCAGCGCGGCCGAGCTGGAGACGGTGATCGAGGAATTCGCGCTGGAATTCTCCTCGGGAACCTCGCTTTTCGGCACCGCCAACGAGGTCGAGCGGCTGCTCTCGGGCATCCTGCCGCCCGAGCAGGTCAGCGAGATCATGCAGGAGGTGATCGGCAATACCAACCGCTCGATCTGGGAGCGGATCTCCGGTGTCTCGGAGGGCATTCTCGCGGCCTATCTGCAGAAGGAGCACCCCCCAGACGGCGGCGCTCATCCTCTCCAAGGTGAAGCCCTCCTGCGCGGCCAAGGTGATGAGCCAGATGCCCAAGGACATGCGCAACTCGCTGATGCGGCGCATGCTCTCCTTCAAGCCTGTGGTCGAGGAAACCATGCGCATCGTCGAGAAGACGCTGCACGAGGATTTCATGCTCAATTTCGCCCGCAATATGGGCGTCGACACGCATTCGCGCATGGCCGACATCATCAATAAAATGGAACGCGACCAGATGGAGGACGTGCTCGACAGCCTGGCCGAGGCGCGCCCGAAGGCGGCGGAGATCCTCAAGGGCCTGCTCTTTACCTTCGAGGACGTCATCAACCTGGTGCCGCGTGCGCGCGCGGCGATCCTCGACCAGATTCCCACCGAACGCCTCGTCATCGCCCTCAAGGGCACCGAGCCCGATTTCCGCGACGCCATCCTCTCTTCGCTGGGCACCCGCGCGCGGCGCATGGTGGAGAACGAACTCGCCTCGGGCGAGGCCGTGGCGCAGAAGGATGTCGTCGAGGCGCGGCGCATGGTCACCGATCTGGCCCTCGAAATGGCAGGACGGGGCGAAATCGAACTCAACCCGGACCAGGACGAAGGTGCCTATATCCGCTGATTCCGATCCACTGCCACTGACGGAGAGAGACGGTGTCGGAGGAGCAGGACCGCGCCAGCAAGACCGAGGAGCCGACGGAAAAGAAGATCCAGGATGCGCTCGAAAAAGGGAATGTCCCGGTCTCGAAGGAGGCCCTGACCTTTTCTTCGATCGTCTCGATCCTCGCCATCTGCTTCCTCCATATCAGCCACGGCGTCACGGGTCTCGCGGGCGCGCTCGAGCGGTTCATCGACGATCCGGCCGGGATTGCGCTGCATGACGGATCGGATGCGACCAGCCTCATGCATGCCATCGCCGCAGCCAGCGGCTGGTTCCTCCTGCCGCTCGTGGCGCTCCTCGCCGTGGGCGGGCTTTCGGCCTCCTTCCTGCAGAACCGGCCCCGGCTCGTGGGGGAACGCATCAAGCCCAAGCTCAACCGGATCTCGCCGAAATCCGGCTTCAGGCGTCTCTTCGGCGAGCAGGGCTGGATGGAATTCGGCAAGGCGATCTTCAAACTGGCGATCATCGGCTTCGTCATCGCTGCCCTGTTCTTCTTCGATGCGCATCGGGTGGTGAGTGCGATGTATTCCGACCCCTCCGCCCTGCCCGAACTTCTTCTGGCCCTGACGGTGCGGCTGCTGACGGCGGTGTGTATCGCCACGATCCTGCTCGTCATCGTCGATATCATCTTCTCGCGCAGCCACTGGCGCAAGGAACTGCGCATGACGCGGCAGGAGGTGAAGGACGAGCACAAGCAGATGGAGGGCGATCCCCAAATGAAGGCGAAGATGCGCTCGCTGGCCCGCGACCGTGCGCGCCGGCGCATGATCGCCGATGTGCCGCGCGCCACCATCGTCATCGCCAACCCCACCCATTACGCCATCGCCCTGCGCTACGTGCTGGAAGAAGGTGGCGCGCCCGTGGTCGTGGCCAAGGGCAAGGATCTCGTGGCGCTCAAGATCAGGGAAGTGGCCGAGATCAATGCAATTCCCGTGATCGAGGACAAACCGCTCGTACGATCGATGTACGACAAGGTCGAGCTGGATTATCCGATCCCGCCCGAATTCTATCAGGTCGTTGCCGAATTGCTTTACCTCTTTCACTATAATAGAAACAATCCGGTCGGTTCGAGCGCCGGGTCGGGCCTGTCCTGAGGCCTGGCAGGCATGGATAAGCTGCGATGAAGAAAGAAAAGCATCTTCCCGGCATTCTCGAAAGGGAAAGGCTCATCGGCGACGCCGTCAAGTCGGTGGCAGCAGAGCTGCGCCTCGTCGATCTCGATATTCTCGCGCGGTTCATCTATCTCGAACAGCATGCCAATATCGCTGATCTCGTCGCGTCGTCATGCGAAATGTTCTTCAAGGAGAATACGCTGATCTATGGCTCGCGCGCCGATATCGAGCTGAAATGGGGCGAGATTCCGAATATCGTGCTCGATCTGGAATTCCACCATCAGGGCGTGCAGGTCTTCTTCGCCCTCGCCCTGCGCCCGCTGGTCGCCGCCGTCGATGTCCATGCCATCAGCTTCGAGGGTGACGGCCATACACCGGCGCAAAACACGGCCCGCCTGATCGCCGCCCTCGACGATGCCCGGATCGGCAACGACAACCGCCTTGCCGCCGCCGGCATCGCTGTCGAGGCGCAGCGCCACCAATGATGCCCGCGCTTGCCCTCGCGCATCGCAATCTCTAGGCTGAACCGAACTCAGCGAGAGTAGAGGGCGTCGCGTGATGGATGTTTCGCTTGAGGGAGCGATCGGCAAGCTCGAAAACGCATTGGGTATGCTGGAAGCCGCCGTGAACCGGCGAATCGCCGTGGATCACGCCCGCGCTGATCTCGAAACCGAATTGCAGATCATGCAGGACGATCGCGCCAGGCTCGCCGTCGAACTCGACAGCGCCAGCAACCGGCTCGGCAGCGTCGAAGCCGCAACGCAGGATGTCTCACGGCGCGTGGCGCGCGCCATTGCCACGATCGAAGAGGTGCTCGCCAACCAGGAGCCCGAAGCGGGCGATACGGAGCATCACTAGCGCATCATTCCCCCGGGTGGATACCGGCTGACGGAATGATGCGTCAATCAATGACCTGGAGCGCCGAACTGACTCCGTCAGCTTGGCGCTCCGGAGGGGTTTCGCCGCAATTCGCGGGGAGTGAACCGGGGAGAGCAAGGTGCCGCAGGTCACGGTCAATATCGCGGGCAAGAGCTATCGCATGGCCTGTGCCGATGGCGAAGAGACCCATCTCGACGGCCTCGCCCGGCTTCTCGACGGGCGTATCGCGCAGATGCGGGAGGCTTTCGGCGAAATTGGCGACATGCGCCTTCAGGTCATGGCGGCGCTCACCCTCGCCGACGAACTCGGCGAAGCGCGCAGCAGGACCGCACGGCTCGAGGCCGAGATCGCGGAGCTGAAGGGGATCGTGGCCAATGGCGATGCGCGCGCCCATGACAGCGAAGCGCGTCTTGCGGGCGCCATCCTCGAGGCCAGCGCGCGCATCGAACGTCTCGCCCGCAGCCTGAATGCCGCGAGCAGCGCGGCCATGCCGGGGCAGAATTCGCTGCCGGGCAAGGGGGTGCCGGGCAAGGAGCTGTCGGGCAAGGAACAGGTTTCACGGAATCAGGATGACAGCGGCGGTTACGACGATTCGGAACCCGGCTGACGCGGCCCGCAAATCTTCACAAATCGCCGGAGGGCGGAACCGTCTTGCCGTTCTGCAACGGCTCGCGGCGGGTACGACGGCGCGCCCGTGCGCGCTGCATGCTGACCACGAAGCTGCGTACGGCAAGATAGGAGATCGCGAAGGTCATGATGCCAAGCGGCACGGCCCCCACCGTCATGGTGGTCAGCACGGGCCAGAGCTGGTCGAGATCGATGGAGAACAGGCCGCGTTCGATCAGCTGCTCGCTTTGTGATTCGACCGTATCCGAATCCGGCATCTTTTCGTCGTCGAGGAAGGAATAGATCCAGCGCCCCGTCTCGTAGGTGGCGGCGAAGATGAAGGGGAAGGTGAGCGGATTGCCCACGATCGTCCCCAGGGCCGCGGCCAGCATGTTGCCACGCGTGATGAAGGCGACGACGAAGCTCAGGATGAAATGGAATCCGAGCAGCGGCGTGAAGGAGCAGGCCGCGCCCGAGGCAAAACCGGCTGCGATCGCATGCGGTGTCGCCGAAAGCCGGGGCAGGCGCTTGGCGAGATAGATGAAAGGACGCGTGATACCGCGCTTCGGCCAGAGTGCGCCGCGCAGCTTTTCACGCCAGTTCGGGGTCTTGCGCCGTCCAAACAGCATTCTGTCGCGCTTCTCCTGCCAGTCGCGTCAGGCCCGGTGCACCACGTCACAGGCGAGCCCGACGGAAAAGCCCTTTTCAGGGTCCGAGCCATTACTGCGAAAACGGCTCACCCCGAGGCATGCGATTGACCACGCGCCGCGCGGTACAGATCGGGTCCGGATGAATGGCCCGGCATGTTCCTGTAACGGAAATGCCGCTGCCCGCATAGTGCAATGGCCATCCTGATCACCAGCCTCATGTCGGGACGCGGGCAGCGGCAGACAAGGGCAGCGGCAGACAAGGGCGGTGGCAGACAAGGGCATTGCCTCAGGATGCGGCGCAGCAACGGATGCATGCAGCCATATTCGAAATTCCATCGGGTTTCCGCCCCATTTCGCATCAGATGTCAGCCTTGCAGAAAGGCGTGAACATCGCGTTGACACGACAGACCAAACGGGCCGCGAGGCTGCCGGGACGCAGCCCGGATCGGACTTGCGTAAAGGAAGATCGGTCCCAACCTCTCATGCAAAGGCACTATGCTCGCCGCGAAGACGAATCGAGCGACGGAGGACATCATGCTGCGCGACGACGCCACCCTCGACAACAGCCTCACCGCCTGGGACCGCGATCATTTCTTCCATCCCTCGACCCATATGGGCGGCCATGCGCGCGGCGAGACGCCCACCCGCATCGTCGCCGGGGGTGAGGGCTGCCACATCGTCGATCGCGATGGCCGCACCAGCCTCGACGCCTTCGCCGGTCTGTATTGCGTCAATGTCGGCTATGGCCGCGCGAAGATCGCGGATGCGATCGCGCAGCAGGCCTCGCAGCTGGCCTATTATCACGCCTATGCCGGTCATGGCAGCGAGGCGGCGATCACGCTGTCGAAGATGATCATCGACCGCGCACCCGCAGGCATGAGCCGGGTCTATTACGGCCTCTCCGGCTCGGATGCCAACGAGACCAACATCAAGCTGGTCTGGTACTACAACAACATCCTCGGGCGCCCGGAGAAGAAGAAGATCATCTCGCGCTGGCGCGGCTATCACGGCTCCGGCGTGATGACGGGCAGCCTCACGGGGCTGGAACTGTTCCATAATGCCTTCGACCTGCCGCGTGCCCCGATCCTGCACACGCAGGCGCCGTATTTCTACCGCCGCCCGGATCGCTCCATGGACGAGGAGGCCTTCAGCCGCTTCTGCGCGCAGGAGCTTGAAGACCTGATCGAGGCGGAAGGGCCGGAAACCATCGCCGCCTTCATCGGCGAGCCGCTGCTCGGCACCGGCGGTATCGTGCCCCCGCCAAAGGGCTACTGGGCCGCGATCCAGACCGTGCTCGACAAATACGACATCCTGCTCATCGCCGACGAGGTGGTGACCGGTTTCGGGCGCCTGGGCACCATGTTCGGCTCCGACCATTACGGCATGAAGCCGGATCTGATCACCATCGCCAAGGGCCTCACCTCGGCCTATGCGCCGCTTTCCGGCGTGATCGTCGGCGAGAAGGTCTGGGAAGGCCTCGTCAAGGGCTCCGACATGATGGGGCCGATCGGCCATGGCTGGACCTATTCGGCGCATCCGCTGTGTGCGGCAGCCGGCGTGGCCAATCTGGAGCTGATCGACGAGCTCGGCCTCGTGGAGAATGCCGGCAAGGTCGGCGCCTATCTCAATGCCGGCCTGCGCGATGCGCTGGCCGATCACCGCCATGTCGGCGAGGTGCGCGGTGAGGGCATGATCGCCGCCGTGGAATTCGTCGCTGATCGCGATGACCGCGTCTTCTTCGATCCCGCACGCAAGATCGGGGTGCAGCTCGCCGCCGCGATGCTGGAGCGCGGCGTGATCGCCCGCGCCATGCCGCAGGGCGACATCCTCGGTTTTGCCCCTCCGCTTTGCCTGACCGAGGCGGAAGCCGATACCGTCATCGCCGCCGCCGCAGGCGCCGTGGAAGCGGTATTCGATCGCTGACGAAGGCGAGCGGGCCGGCGTCGGGGCCGAACCGGGGCCGGCCCTTCGCCAGCGCTAGCCCAGATTGAGCTCGCGGAAGAAGTCGTTGCCCTTGTCGTCGATGACGATGAAGGCGGGGAAATCCTCGACCTCGATCTTCCAGATCGCCTCCATGCCGAGTTCGGGATATTCGAGAACCTCGACCTTCCTGATGCAATCCTGCGCCAGACGCGCTGCCGGGCCGCCGATCGAGCCAAGATAGAAGCCGCCATGGGCCTGGCAGGCCTGGCGCACCTGTGAGGAGCGGTTGCCCTTGGCCAGCATCACCATGGAGCCGCCGGCAGCCTGGAACTGGTCGACGAAGGAATCCATCCGCCCCGCCGTGGTCGGTCCGAAGGAGCCCGAGGCGTAACCTTCCGGCGTCTTGGCCGGGCCGGCATAATAGACCGGGTGGTTCTTGAGATAATCCGGCATCGGTTCGCCACGATCGAGCCGCTCGCGGATCTTGGCATGGGCGAGATCGCGCGCCACGATCATCGGCCCCGAGAGCGAGACCCGGGTGCGGATCGGATGCTTTGACAGCGCGCCGAGAATCTCCGACATCGGCTGGTTGAGATCGATCCGGACCACGTCGCCACCGAGGCTCGATTCGTCCACCTCGGGCAGGTAATCCGCCGGATGCGCTTCGAGCTGCTCGAGAAAGACGCCCTCGCGGGTGATCTTGCCGAGCGCCTGGCGATCCGCCGAGCAGGAGACGCCGAGCCCGATCGGCAGCGAGGCGCCGTGGCGCGGCAGGCGGATGACGCGCACGTCATGGCAGAAATACTTGCCGCCGAACTGTGCCCCGACGCCGAGTTGCTGCGTCATCTTGTGGACTTCCTCCTCCATCGCGAGATCGCGGAAGGCGTGGCCGTCCTCGCTGCCCTCGGTGGGCAGGGCGTCGAGATAGCGGGTGGAGGCGAGCTTCACGGTCTTCAGATTGAGCTCGGCGCTGGTGCCGCCGATGACGATGGCGAGGTGATAGGGCGGACAGGCGGCGGTGCCGAGCGTCAGGATCTTCTCCTTGAGGAAGGCCATCAGCCGGTCCTTCGTCAGCACCGAGGGCGTCGCCTGGTAGAGGAAGGTTTTATTGGCCGAGCCACCACCCTTGGCCACGAACAGGAACTTGTAGGCATCCTCGCCCTCCGCATAGAGCTCGATCTGGGCGGGAAGGTTGTTTCTGGTATTCTTCTCCTCGAACATGGAGAGCGCCGCGAGCTGGGAATAGCGCAGGTTCTTTTTATCATAGGCGTCGCGGATGCCCTGGGCGATGGCGTCCTCGTCGCCGCCATCGGTCCAGACGAAGCGGCCCTTCTTGCCCATGACGATGGCGGTACCGGTATCCTGGCACATGGGCAGCACGCCGCCGGCTGCGATATTGGCGTTCTTGAGCAGATCATAGGCCACGAAACGGTCATTTGCCGTGGCTTCGGGATCTTCCAGGATCTTGCGCAGCTGGGCCAGATGCCCGGGGCGCAGGAGATGGTTGATATCCATCATCGCCTGCTCGGCGAGCAGCCGCATGGCCTCGGGCTCCACCACGATCATCTCGCGCTCACCCATCTTCTCCACCGTGACGCCCTCGCCGGTGAGCTTGCGATAGGGGGTGGTGTCGGGACCGAGGGGGAAGAGCGCGTGTCGGGTATGAGCCATGATCGTCTCTCTTGGATGGCGGCGGATTGCGCCGTGAGGGAAGAGCGCGTCGCGTGACGCGGCAATGCCGCGCTGTTTAAGGCTTTTGTGGAGACATTCCAAGGCAGGATTCGCCAAGGCAGGATTCGCCAAGGCAGGATTCGCCAAGGCAGGATTCGCCGAGGGAGCATTTGGCGAGGGAGCATTTGGCGAGGAAGGATTCGCCAAGTGGGATTACAGTGCATGAACGCGCGGGGCGGAGCGAAGAAACCGCAATGACCATCTTGCCGGCAAGCCATCAGCTGCCATCTTGCCAGCAATAATCGCCGATGATATGGTTCGACCAATCGAAACAGGAGGATATCGTGGCCGAACCGCAACTCTCCGTACGCAGCGCCAGAGCACGCGATCTCGCACGCCGGCTCGCCCGGCGCGAAAATCGCTCCATTGCCGATATCGTCGAGCGGGCGCTCGAATCCTACGAGATTCGCGCGACCGGGCGCGAGCCTGCCTCTCGCTTCTATGAGCGTATTTCCGCGACCTGCGGAACCGATATCGATCTGGAGGCTGTCATCCGCGAGAATCGAAAGGCCCATACAGGGCCTGAACTATGATCTTCATCGATACGAACGTCATCTCGGAAACCTTGAAGAAGGCGCCTGACCCCGCCGTCATGGCATGGCTGGTCAGGCACGATTCCGAATTGGCGCTACCGAGCGTCGCCATCGCCGAAATAGCGTTCGGCATCCAGAAAATCCGCCCTGATCAACGCGCCAATCGACTGGAACAGGGGCTTTCCGACTGGCGGGAGCGGTTTTCCGATCGGATTTTCGGGCTGAATGAAGCTGCGGCGCTGTCATACGGAGAGATCATGGGCACCGCCATGCGTCAGGGGCGGACAATGTCGGCACCGGACGGGATGATCGGGGCCATCGCCGCCGTGAACGGCGGTCGGCTTGCAACCCGAAACCTCGCCGATTTCGCCACAGCGGATCTCGAACTCATTAACCCGTGGGACTTCTGAAATCTATCCGGTTCGTCCGGTTCGGTTTACACTCTGACAGATCGATTGAGCGCACCCCGCCCCCCTCAGACGCTGCCCACCGTCTGCAGGCGCGTGCGGGTGTGGATCTCGCCCTGGCTCATCACCGGCGTCTCGCGGCGGAAGCGCTCGATGATGGAGCGCACGAAGGGCCGTGTCTGGATCGAGGTGACGAGCACCGGCATCTGACCCTGCTGGGCGGCCTGTTCGAAAGCGTCGCGCACGGCGGCGACGAATTCCGAGAGCTTCGACGGCTGCATGGCCAGATGCCGGTCCTCGCCCTGGCCGACAATGGCATCCATGAAGGCCTGCTCCCAGGCCGGCGACAGGGTGACAATGGGCAATTGCCCGTTGGGGCCGATATGTTGCGCGCAGATCTGGCGACCCAGCCGCATGCGCACGTGCTCGACGATGTCGCGCGGATTCTTGACGCTGCCCACCACCTCGGAAACCGCTTCCAGAATCGCGCCGAGATCGCGGATCGACACGCGTTCGGCGAGGAGCAGCTGCAGGACGCGCTGGATGCCGGTCGTCGTGATCTGGCTCGGCACGATCTCCTTGAGCAGATCGGCGTGATCCTTGGGCAATTCGGTGAGCAGCTTCTGCACCTCGATATGGGTGAGCAGTTCCGGCATATGCGCCTTGATTACCTCGGTGAGATGGGTCGAGAGCACGGTCGCGGCATCGACCACGGTATAGCTGCGCAGCTGCGCCTGCTCGCGCAGGCCCGCATCGATCCAGGTCGCGGGCAGGCCGAAGGTCGGTTCGAGCATGTGCTGGCCCGGCAGCTGCACCTGCCCGCCCATCGGATCGATCGCCATGAACAGGCCGGGGAAGATCTTCCCGGTGCCCGCCTCGATCTCCTTGACGCGGATGACGTAATCGTTGGCCTCGAGCTGGACGTTGTCAAGGATGCGCACGCTGGGCATGACGAAGCCCATCTCGGCGGCGAGCTGCCGGCGCAGCGCCTTGATCTGGTCGGTCAGGCGTTCGCCCTCGTTGCTGCCATTGACCAGCGGCAGAAGCGCATAACCGATCTCGACCTTGAGGTCGTCGATCTTGAGCACCTCCGAAATCGGCTCTTCGGCCGGCTCCTCCGACTCCTTCGACGCGCGCGGCTTGCCCTGGGCGTCGAGGTTGTTCACCTCATGCTCGCGCGCCTTCGCCTGCTTGCCGACATAATAGGCGAGCGTCCCGGCACCGGCGGCGAGTGCGAGGAAGGGCAGCATCGGGATGCCCGGCAGGAGCGCAAGCGCCACCATCACCATGGCCGACATGCCGAGCGCTTTCGGGTAATGCGCGAGCTGCTGGCCAAGCGCCTTGTCGGCGGCGCCCTTGACACCGGATTTGGAGACGAGCAGGCCCGCCGCCGTCGAGACGATCAGGGCCGGGATCTGCGAGACCAGCCCGTCGCCGACGGTAAGCATGGTATAGCTCGCCGCCGCATCGCCGAAGCTCATCCCCATCTGCGCCACGCCGATGATGATGCCGCCGATGACGTTGATGAAGACGACCAGAAGACCGGCAATGGCATCGCCGCGCACGAATTTCGAGGCACCATCCATCGAACCGAAGAACGAGCTCTCATCCTCCAGCTTGGTGCGCCGGCGCCGCGCCTCGTCCTCGTCGATCAGGCCGGCGGAGAGATCGGCATCGATCGCCATCTGCTTGCCGGGCATGGCGTCGAGGGTGAACCGCGCCGCGACCTCCGCGATACGGCCCGAGCCCTTGGTGATGACGACGAAATTCACCAGGACGAGGATGGCGAAGACGATCACCCCGATGACGAAATTCCCGCCCATGACGAAGCCGCCGAAGGCTTCGATCACGTAGCCCGCCGCATCCGTCCCCTCATGGCCATAGCTGAGGATCAGCCGGGTCGAGGCCAGATTGAGCGACAGCCGCAGCATGGTCGCGATCAGCAGAACCGTCGGAAAGGACGAGAATTCCAGCGGCTCCTCGATGAACAGCGCCGTCATCATGATCAGCACCGAGAAGATGATCGAGACTGCCAGCAGCAGATCGAGGACCGGCGCCGGCATGGGAAAGATCAAGACGACCAGGATGCCGATCACGCCGAAGGCGAGCAGCAGATCGGTGCGCCGCGTATAGGTCGCGAGCCCGCGCAGGCCGGGCAGGCTGACACCATCCGTGGCGCTCAGCCCGGCAGCGCTCTGGGCCGGGCCGCTGGCCGTCACCGCATTCGCCGAATCGTTCATCAAACCCCTCACCGAACCACCCGGCAAGTTTTGCCGGGTGTATGGTTACCGAAGGGTTAAGACCGCTGTGATCAGGCGCCGCGCGCCTTGTGGACGATCAGGCGCCGCGCGCCCTGGAGAGATCGATCGGCAGCGCGCGTATGCGCAGGCCCGTGGCGGCATGGACGGCATTGCAGATCGCAGGCGCCAGCGGCGGAACGCCGGGCTCGCCCATTCCCGTGGGCAGCGCATCCGATTCGACGAGATGTACCTCGACGCGCGGCATCTCGGTGAAGCGCGTCGGTTCGAACGTGTCGAAATTGCCTTCGACCACGCGGCCCTCATCCAGCGTGACGGCGTTGCGCAGGACGGAGGAGAGCGCGAAGCCGATGGCGCCCTCGACCTGGGCGCGGACATTGTCGGGATTGATCACGATGCCGCAATCCACCGCCGCGACGATACGCTCGACGCGGAGATCGTCGCCTTCGACGGCGACTTCCGCCACCATCGCGACATGAGAGCCGAAGGAGCGATGCACCGCGACGCCGCGCCCGCGCCGGATGCCATTGCCCGCCGGCATCTCGCCGCCCCATCCGGACCTGTCCGCAGCGAGCCGCAAGACGGTCGCATCGCGCGGTGATTGCCCAAGAAAGTACAACCGATAAGCGACGGGATCGGCACCTGCGATGGCCGCGAGCTCATCCATCATGGTCTCGGTCACCTGCGCCGTATGGGTATGCCCCACCGATCGCCACCACAGCACGGGAACCTGTTCGCGGGTATTGTGGATCTCGAGCCGGAAATCATCGAGCGCATAGATCGGATCATCAGCGCCCTCCACCGTCTGGTGTTCGATGCCGGAGAGGTCCATTGCTTCGAAGGCGCTGCCGGCCAGGATCGGCTTGCCCACGATGCGCTGCACCCAGGAGCGCGGCAGATTGTCGGCGCCCAGCCCCACCAGCACGCGGTGATGCACCATCGGGCGATAATAGCCGGCGCGCATATCGTCCTCACGCGTCCAGACCAGATGAATCGGCGCGCGCTCTCCCGTCGCCTTGAGAACATGAGCGGCTTCGGCGATCCAGTCGGAAGTCGTCGCGCCCCGGCGCCCGAAGGAGCCGCCCGCAAACAGCGTGTTCAGCGTCACCCGGTCCGCCGTGACGCCCATGATCCGTGCGATCACCGCCTGGTCGAGCGTCTGCATCTGAAAGGCGCCCCAGGCCGCGTAGCCGCCATCCGCCTTGCGTTCGACCACACCATTCAGAGGCTCCATGGCCGCATGGGCGAGATAGGGAAAGTCGTATGCCGCCTCGATGATGCGCACGGCATTGCGCATACCGGCATTCGCGTCGCCCCGAAAGGCCGCACGCCGTCCCGGCTCGAGGCCGAGCGCGTGGAATTCCGCGCGCAGATCGTCGCTGGAGCGCGTCTCCGCGCGGCTCTCGTCCCAGCGCACGGAAAGCGCCTCGCGCCCCTTCATCGCCGACCAGGTATCGCGCGCGACCACGGCGACGCCGGTCGGGATGGCCACGACATCGACTACGCCGGGCACCGCCCGTGCGGCCGTATCGTCGAAGCCTGCGAGCCGCGCACCGAAGCGCGGCGGATGCGCCACCATGGCAGTGAGCTGGCCCGGACGGCGGATATCGAGGGAATAGACCGCTTCCCCGCGCGCCTTCGCCGCACCGTCGAGACGCGGGCGGTGCTTGCCGACATGGACGAAATCCGCACGGGTCTTCAGGATCGGATCAGCGGGAATCGCGCGCGCAGCCGCAGCGGCGGCAAAAGCGCCGAAACCGGATTCGCGTCCGCTCGCCTGATGGCGGATACGCCCGTTCGCGACGGTGACATCGCCCGGCGCGACACCCCATTCCTGCGCAGCGGCGCCAATCAGCATGGCGCGTGCCGCAGCACCGGCCTTGCGCAGCTGCATCCAGGAATTGGGTATGCCGGTGGAAGCGCCCGTTCCCTGCACGGGTCCGAAGCTGAGATTGTTGTACAGGCGATGATCGGCAGGGGCGAAGGCAAAGCGCATCTGCTCCCAATCCGCATCAAGCTCCTCGGCGACGATGGTGGTGAGCCCCGTCGCGATGCCCTGCCCCATATCGAGATGCTTGATCAGCACCGTCACCGTGTCGTCGGCATCGATGCGGATGAAGGCGTCCGGACGCGCCGGCGGGTCGAATTCGGGCGCGTCCGCAGCCGCGCCGGCACGGCGCGCCCCGAACCCGGTCGCGACACCGACGACCAGGGCGCCGGTCAACGCCGCACCGCCCTTCAGCAGGCTGCGGCGGGAGGGCCGGGAGATCTCCGTGAGCGGGCGGAAAAGCATGATGATCTCCCTCAGGCCAGCGCGATGGCGGCATCGCGCACGGCGTCGCGGATGCGTTGATAGGCCCCGCAACGGCACAGATTGGCGTCCATCGCCTGCGCGATATCGTCATCGCTCGGATCGCTGTTTTGCGCCAGAAGCTCTATGGCGCGGATGATCTGGCCGGGCTGGCAATAGCCGCATTGCGAGACATCGCGGTCGATCCAGGCTCCGATCACCGCATCGGCGACGCGCCCCTTCGCCCCCTCGATCGTGGTGATCGTCGCGCCGTCGACATCCTCCAGCGGCACCACGCAGGCCGGCATGGCCATGTCGTTGACGAGGACGAGGCAGGCGCCGCATTGCGCGATGCCGCAGCTGTATTTCGCGCCGGTCAGCCCGAGATGATCACGCAGGGCCCAGAGCAACGGCATCTGCGGATCGAGATCGAGCTCATGGCTCTCGCCGTTGACCGTCAGACTGATCATCACCCGCTCCCGCCTTGCCTGTCCGTCACCCGTAAATTTCTCACCTACAAGGTAGGAAGGCTAACACGCGCCGCCACCCGGGCAAGTACGAACCGCCCGAAAATCGGGCAAGTGCGGCGGCGCAAAGCCGCATCCGCAGCCTTCGCCTTGTCAGGCGTCGTTTTCTGATCGAACGTCTCGCGGAAGCGGAGGGTTGCGTCGCATGCAGGATCAGGAGCCCCGGGCCGCCGGGACATTCGATTACATCGTGGTGGGCGGCGGCACGGCGGGGTGCGTTCTCGCCAACCGGCTGAGCGCGGATCCGCGCAACAGCGTGCTCGTGATCGAGGCCGGTGGCGTGCCCCGCTCACCCTGGATCGACATTCCCGCCGCTTTCGGCAAGACCTGGAAGGATCCACGCTACAACTGGAACTTCGCCACCCATCCCGAGCCCGGCACCGGCGATCGGGCGATCCCCGTGCCGCGCGGACGCAGCCTCGGCGGATCGAGCCTGATCAATGGCAGCATCTATGTGCGCGGCCAGCGCGAGGATTACGATCTGTGGGCGCAATCCGGAGCGCGCGGCTGGAGCTTCGCCGATGTGCTGCCCTATTTCCGCAAGCTGGAGCGCTTTGCCGACGATACCCCGGATGCCGGGCTGCGCGGTACAGACGGGCCGATGGACGTGATCCGCGTGCCCGAGCGCCATCCCCTGCTCGACGCCTTCATCGCCTCCGGGCAGGCAGCGGGGCATCCGCTCAACCCCGATTACAACGGCAGCCGCCAGGACGGTTTCGGCTATTATCAGGTGATGCAGCGCAAGGGACGGCGCTGGAGCGCCTATCGCGCCTGGCTCGAACCCGCCATGCGCCGGCCCAACCTCACCCTGCGCACCGGATGCACCGCCACGTGCCTGACCTTGGCTGATGGCCGCGCACAGGGCATCCGCTACCGCCGTGCCGGCATCGCGGAACACGCGCAGGCGCGCGGGGAGGTCATCCTGACCGCCGGCGCGATCCAGAGCCCGCATCTGATGGAGCTCTCCGGCATCGGCGATCCGCAGGTGCTCGCGCAGGCGGGCCTGCCGGTGAACCATGCCCTGCCGGGGGTGGGGGCGAATTACCAGGATCACTACGCCACCCGCATGAACTGGCGCGTCACGCAGCCGGTCACCCTCAACGAGCAGACCCGTGGCTGGCGCCTCCTGCGGGCCGTCGCGCAGTATCTGCTGACCCGGCGCGGCATCCTCACCCTCGCCACCGGAATGGCCCATGGCTTCGTGCGTACGCGTCCGGAGCTGGAAACGCCGGACGTACAATATTTCTTCGTGCATGCGAGCTACGCGAACGCCGCCGACCGGGTGCTCGACAAGCGTCCCGGCATGACCATCGGCGTCACCCAGCTGCGGCCCCGTTCGCGTGGTCATATCCATGCCGTGAGCCCCGACCCGCTGACGCCGCCGCGGATCAGCCCGCGCTTTCTCACCGACGATATCGATTGCGAGACCTTCGCGGCGGGCATGCGCATGGCGCGTGAAATCATGGCGCAGGCCCCGATGCGGGCTTATCTGGGCGAGGAGATGAATCCCGGCCCCGATTGCAGATCGGATGCGGATCTCATCGCCTTTGCCCGCGCGACCGGCCAGACGATCTATCACCCTGTCGGTACCTGCGCCATGGGCGAGGGCCCCGGCGCCGTGGTCGATCCGCGCCTGCGGGTACATGGCGTGGCCGGATTGCGCGTCGCCGATGCTTCCGTGATGCCGCATCTCGTCTCGGCCAATACGCAGGCGGCGGTGATGATGATCGCGGAGAAAGCCGCCGACATGATCCTCGCGGATGCGCCCAGCAGCTGAGGCAGGCGCCCCGTCATATTGTGCCGGGTCACAAAATCTTGACTTGGCCAGCGCTTGCGGTCAGTGTCCGCGCCCGCACGCCTCGCCTTCCGCGCGGCGGCTTTGATGGTCTATCAGCGGAACCGCATGCGTACTTATCTGGATTTCGAAAAGCCCGTTGCCGAGCTCGAGGGCAAGGTCGAGGAACTGCGTCGGATGGGCGAGGCCGACGATGCGGTGGCGATCTCCGACGACGTCACGCGCCTCGAGGACAAGGCCTCGCAGGCACTTTCGGAGATCTATGCCGCGCTCACGCCCTGGCAGAAGACGCAGGTCGCGCGCCATCCCCAGCGCCCGCATTTCCGCGATTTCTGCGAGGGGCTGATCAGCGATTTCACGCCGCTGGCCGGAGATCGCAAATTCGGTGAGGACGAAGCCGTGATGGGCGGTTTCGGGCGGTTTCGCGGTGAACCGGTCTGCGTGATCGGTCAGGAGAAGGGCTCGGACACGCAGGCGCGCATCCGCCACAATTTCGGCATGGCCCGGCCCGAGGGCTACCGCAAGGCCGTGCGGCTGATGGAACTCGCCGACCGTTTCGGCCTGCCGGTGCTCAGCTTCGTCGATACGGCGGGCGCCTATCCGGGCATCGAGGCGGAAGAGCGCGGCCAGGCCGAGGCGATCGCCCGCTCGACGGAAGCCTGCCTCGGACTGGGCACGCCCAGCGTGGCCCTGGTGATCGGCGAGGGCGGCTCCGGCGGGGCCATCGCCATCGCCACCGCCAGCAAGGTGCTGATGCTCGAACACGCCATCTACAGCGTGATCTCGCCGGAAGGCGCGGCCTCGATCCTGTGGCGTGATTCCGCGCGCGCCCAGGATGCAGCGACCAACATGAAGATCACGGCGCAGGATCTGCTCAAGCTTGGCGTGATCGACCGCATCGTGAAGGAGCCGATCGGCGGCGCCCATCGTGACCCGCAGGCGGTGATCGAATCCGCCGGCGATGCGATCGCCTCCGCCTTGTCCGATCTGGCCGGCAAGGATCCCGATGCCCTGCGCGCCCACCGTGCCGACAAGTTCCTCGCCATCGGGCGCAATCTCTGAGCGTGCCCTGCCGGAGCGCTCAGGCACTCCCGGCAGCGCCGGATGCGAGGCGGATCAAGCATTTGTTAACCACGTTCACCCGCTCTACCCCCTCACTACCCCCTTGCGGTAACGCTTCGCTAACGGTAACGATCATACTCAGATGGGTCACCGTCGTAAGCGGTCGCGTCCGTGCGGGTCGAAATGATCGACCGGCGCGCGTTGCGGATACGGGGGTGAAAACGCATTCTGGAGCGGGGACCCCATGTTGAAGCGTTTGATGCTCGTGGCCGGCATCACGATCGCCCTCGGCGCCTGCAACGCCGATCGTACCGTTTCGTCGAACCGGCACCTCCAGCCCATCCCGCCGGAGACGGTGGCGCTGATGCAGCGCAACGGCGTGGCGCCCGAAGACCCGATCATGATGCGCATCTTCAAGAAGGAAGCCGAGCTCGAGATCTGGAAGGAAGGTCCCGACGGGCGCTACGCGCATCTCAAGACCTACCCGATCTGCCGCTGGTCCGGCCAGCTCGGCCCCAAGCACCGCGAGGGTGACCGGCAGGCGCCGGAAGGATTCTATACGGTCACGCCGGATCTGATGAATCCGAATTCGGCCTACTACCTCTCCTTCAATCTGGGCTACCCCAACCGTTTCGACCGCGAGCACGGACGCACCGGAAAGCACCTGATGGTGCATGGCTCGTGCACCTCCGCCGGCTGCTTCGCCATGACCGATGAAACCGTGGCCGAGATCTACGCCATCGCCCGTGAGGCCTTTGCCGGCGGGCAGCGCGGTTTCCAGGTCCAGTCCCTGCCCTTCCGGATGAACCCGGAGAATCTGGCGCAAAAGCGTTACGACGAGAACATCGCCTTCTGGCGCAATCTCAAGGAAGGGCACGATCATTTCAAGGTGACCCAGCGCCCGCCGCAGGTCGAAGTCTGCAATGGACGCTATTCCTTCAACACCCAGGGATGCGCGCCGACGGACGAGCGCGTCACGCAGGCCGTGGCCGAGCGTCGCAGCCGTGACGAGACCCGTATCGCGCAATTGATCGAGCGCGGCACGCAGGCCGTGCGGCTCGTCTATCAGGATGGTGGCAGCCACCCCTCCTTCCAGAATCAGGCCGTGGCCTTCGCCAGCGCCACCGATGCATCACAGCTGTCGCGTCGCGCGCAGCGCCTCGGCCAGGTCTCGCGCCCGGATGCGATCGCGAGCGGCCCGCGGACGATTCCCGTCGGGTCGGATGGTCAGCCCCTGGAATCATCCGCTGCGACGACCTTCGCGCAGAGGCAGACCCCCGCCCCGGGCGCCACATCCGCTGCGGGCACCGCCGAGGCGGGTGACGGCGGCGTCACCAGCGTGGCACGCGAGGATGCGCCGCCGACCCGTCCGCTGCATCAGCGCCTGTTCGGCAACCTGTTTTCGCGTGACCGCCTGTCGGGCGACGAACCGACGCAGCCGGATGCGACAGAACCTCCGACACCGCCGCAACGGGGCGCGCAGATGCTCAATGGCGCGCAGCCGCTCACGCCGCATGGCGATGCCCGCTACACGTCGTTCCGCTGAGTGCGCGAATCGCCACTGATTCGCGGACGCCGACCAACGGTTGCCAGGAATCCTCAACCCTTCCCCTGACAGGCATCATCTCCGTCGGGGGCAGCGTCGCCTTTGCCGGAAGCACGCCTTATGGTCAACGGGATGTTAATTTTAACAATCAATGAATGAGATTTTAACTTCCTGTTTACCCTAACGCGAAAGACTCACCTCACGATGACGGAGAAAGCCGGATCGGCCACGCGGTCGAATCAGCTGATCCCGGATCGGGGTCCGGCGCGAAGGGGCGGCGCCGGAACCGGGTGAACAATCTGTCCCACCGTTCGAGAGCGCAGCGATGCGGCACAACGTCCAGAGCAATACCCCCTGGTATCTGGAGGGACTTGATCCCGATACACGCGATGCCGCTCGTGAAGCGGCGCGTCGCTCGGGCATGAGCCTCGACGAATGGCTCCAGGCAACGATCTCCGATCGCGCAACACGCGCTTTCAGCGAACGTGGCCATCCCGAACGGGGTTACCCGGAGCGCGGCTATCCCGAACGGGGTTACCCGGAGCGGGGCTATCCGGAGCGGGGTTACGCCGAGCGCGAACCGGCCGAGCCCGCACCCACGGTGCGCCGTCGTGCCGCTCCCGCCCGCAGCCAGGCGCCTCAGGGTTACGGCTCGGCTTATGACGAGCTCGACGCCATTGCCGCACGCATCAACAAGGCGACGCGCCAACGCGGCCAGGCTCCCGCCGGCCAGCGCGCGGAAGGGCGCTCCCCCGAAGGACGTGCCGAGGGACGCGCTGCCCAGCACGGCGGCATCGACGCCATCGTCAGCGCCGTTGCCGGCGAGACCGAGCGCCGCAGCCGCGAATCCAATGCCCGCACCGCCGAGGCGCTCGATTCCGTGGTGCGCTGGATCGAGCGCAACGAAGAGCGCATGAACGAGAGCACGCGCACGCTTTCGGAGAGCACGCGTATGGCGCTCGAGCGCCAGGACCACACCGCGAACGTGCTCGGTGAAGCGCTGGCCATGATGACCAAGCGCCTCGACGATATCGAACACAAGGTCGTGGACGGCCAGCAGCCCTCCATCAGCGCCGCCTTGCAGGCCGTGGAGAAGGTCGAGGCGCATCTGGCCCGGCTCAGCGAGAGCCAGGCCCAGACCAAGGCCGAGATCGAAGCCGCCCGCGCAGCCCAGGCCGAACAGACCCGCCGCGATGCCGACCGCGGCAATGCGGCCGAACAGGCCGCACAGGAAGCCGAGCGCCGCGCCCAGGAGGAAGCGCAGGCCCTGCTCGGACGCCAGCAGGAAACCATCGAGAATGCCCTGCGCTCCTTCGAGGATCGCATCGCCGCGATCACGGAGAAGCTCGCCGAAACCAATTCGCGCAGTCAGGAGGCGCAGGCACGCCATCCCGCGCGGGGCGAAGCCACCGACAAATCCGCGCGCGAACGTCCCCGTTCGGGCCTCGCTGCCGAGTTGCAGAGCGCGGTGGCCGAAATCCGCGCCCGCCAGAGCGCGCTCGATGCCGAGGACCAGAATACCAGCCGGCGCAATACGGAGGAGATGCTCTCCACCCTGCGCGGTGACGTGGCCCGCCTCGGCGCCCAGTTGCAGGCGGTGAAGGAAACCGGAAGCCGCGAGGGCGAGCAGAGCCGGCGTGCCGTTGCCGATATCGGCAAGGACGTTCGCAATGATCTCGATGCCCTGTCGCAGAAACTCGAAGGCCTCGCGCGCAACGACGAACTCGCCGATCTCGAGGAATCCCTGTCCGAACTGACCCGCGAGGCCATCCGCGCCGCCGATGCCGGCCGCGACAAGGAGCTCGCGCGTATCAACGGTCTGATCGAGCGCGTCCAGACCGAGATCGCCGGCATTGCCGAGGCCACTGCCGAAGGCGTCCATGCCAGGATCGCCGAGGATTACCGCAAGCTCTCGGCCCAGATCGAGACGCTGGGCAGTTCCGATCGTGAACTCGCCGCGACGCTCACCCGCGAACTGGAAGCGATGCGCAGCCTCTATGGCCAGCTCGCCGATCCGAGCCGGGTGGACGAGCTGAACGCACAGCTGCGGGAATTGTCACATCGGGTCGGCCACATGGCGCGCGGCCAGATCGACGCGGTGGAATTCGCCACGCTTCGCAGCGCCGTCGACGACATTCGCGGCGCGGTCAAGGCGTCGCGGGCGACACAGGCCGATGCCGATCAGATCCGCGAGCAGTTCGGCAATCTGTCCGGCAAGCTCGATACGCTCTCCGAGCGCATGCCGCAGGTCGACCTCTCCCTGCTCGGGCGTCAATACGAGGACCTGGCCGGGCGGATTTCGCAAATTGCGGCCAATGACAGCCGCGCGGAGATCACATCGCTCGGCGAGCGGGTCGAGAGCATGGCCGGACGGCTCGAGGAGCTCGCCGGACGGCTGAGCGGCAAGCAGGCCGAGGCGATGGCGCGCGAAGTCGCGGCGATGTCGGCGGATCTGCAGAACCTGCCCCAGGCCGGCAGTGCGGAACTCGGCGCGCTGGCCCGGCAATTCGAAAGCCTCAACACCAAGATCGACGAGCTCGCCGCCCGCCCGGCCAATGCGGATCTCAGCCCCGTGGCGCGTCAGATCGAAGCGCTCGAGCGCAAGCTCGACGAGACCTGGCAGGCCCGCACCACTGCTCCGGAAGTGCCGGCGGAAGTGCTCGCCCGGCTGGACGAGCTCGCCGCCCGGATCGATCGTATCGGCAATGCCGAACGCCCGGATTTCGAGCGTGAGTTCAAGCAGCTTCAGAGCAACCTCGAAGCGGCCATGGCCTCGTCGAGCGCCCGGCCCCCGGTCGGTTTCGAGGCGCTGATGGAGCGCATGGACCAGATCGACGAGAATCTGCGCGCCGTCGATCTGCGCAGTGAAGTCCGTCCGCTGGAGGATATGCTCTATCAGCTCGCCGCCCGGCTCGACGCCGCCGAGCAGCCCAATGCGGGCCTTGAAGCGATCGACGCCCTCGAAGCGCAGATCTCCGAGATCGCCAAACGCCTCGAGAGCGAGCGCGATGCCGACGCCGAGCCGAGCCCGCTCGACAAGGCCATGGACGATCTCATGCGCCAGATCGAGAGCATGCGCGAAGGCGCCGTCGAGGCGGCGGAACGCGCGGCCAAGGCCGCCATTGCCGATACGCTGGAGGCCTTGCCGAAGGGCGATTCGCCCGGAGAGATCGACTTCCTCAGCAAGTCTCTGGCCGATCTGAAGGATCTCCAGAATGCTGCGGAACAGCGCAGCATGGACACGCTCGGCAGCGTCCAGGGGACGCTCGACAAGCTGGTCGAGCGGCTGACGCTTCTGGAAAGCAAGGCGCGCGCACCGCAACCTGCCAAAGCCGAACCCGCCAATGCGCAATCCGCCAAGGCCCAACCCGCCAAGGCCCAACCCGCCAAGGCTCAACCCGCGAAGGCCGAACCCGCCAAGGCCCCGGCAGCAGCGCAGGCTGCGGAGCATGCGGACGCGCCGCGCGGACCGATGACGCCGGCCCAGCTTCTCGACCAGCTGAAGGCGCAACGCGGCGCCTCGTCTCAGGCGGTGCAGGCGAATGGCAAGCAGACGAATGGCAAGCACGCGAATGGCCTGAAGCCCTCCGATGCCGCTCAGATCAAGGCGAGTCCCGTCATTGCGGGTGAGGTCAGTGCCCATTTCCGGACGGATGGCTTCGACGATGCCGATCGCCCCTTCGCCACGGTCGGCTCGCTCGGTGACGATACCCTGATCGAGCCCGGTGCCGGGCGCCCCGGTCAGGCGCCCGCAAAATCCGGCGCGCAGGATGCGGAGACGGAATCGGCGGAGATCAAGGCGAACTTCATTGCCGCCGCGCGCCGCGCCGCCCAGAATGCCGCAGCGGAAGCCGCTGCCGCGACCCGCAAGGAATCCTCCCGGGATGTGCGCGACAAGGCACGCGGCGTCGCCGGTGAAGGCAAACTGTCGGCATCGAAGCCGGGCACCGCGCGGAATGCGGGCAACAAGGCCGGTGAGAAGGCCGGCGCCGAGAAGGCGGTCGCCGGATCGCGCCGCCGTCCGCTGCTGATGGCGGCTGCGGCGGTGGTTCTCGCAGCCGGCGCCTTCCAGATCGCCCCGCATCTGATGCAGGGCGATGAGCGCAATCGGATCGCGGAAGTCGTACAGGATGATACCGACGCGGTTCTGGCCGATATCGCGGATGCGCAGACGACGCAGACCGAGGACGCGCGTCCGGACGACGCGCTCCCCGAAGCCGCGCCCATGCTCGAGACGGCGGATGCGGGCATCATCACCGCCGAAACGGATGCGCAACCGGCCGAAACCGCCTCGATCGATGCCGGATCGCCGGCAAACGAGAGCTTCGATCCCGGCGCCCTGCCGAGCATCGTCGGCATGGAAACCCTGCTCAACCGGGGCAATGCGACGCGCAGCGCCGATGGCCAGGTCCCTGTTCTGCCGCCGCGCCGGGATGTCGGGCAAGGTGATTCAGAACAGGCCGGTTCGAAAAATGAGGCCGGCTGGGTGCTCGCACCGGAGAGCGAGCTGCATCCCAATATCGTCTCGGCCGACGAGATCCCCTCCGGGCGCGGTCCGGCGGATATCCGCGAAGCCATGCTGGCCGGCGATGTCACCGCAGTCTACGCCTTCGCCAATATGGCGGTCGACGGCAACGGCATGTCGCGCGATCCCAAGCTCGCGGCCAAATTGTTCGAGCGTGCTGCGGCACATGGGCTTGTGCCGGCGCAGTACCGGATCGGCAATCTCTACGAGAAGGGGATCGGCGTGAGCCGCGACTACGCGCTGGCCAGCCTCTGGTACCAGCGCGCGGCGGAGAACGGCAATGCCCGCGCCATGCACAATCTGGCCGTGCTGATGGCCGAGGGCGTTCAGGGCAACCCGGATTTCGCCGGGGCGCTGGACTGGTTCCGCCAGGCCTCGGAGCTGGGTATCCGCGACAGCCAGTACAACCTCGCCGTTCTCAAGGCGCGCGGCATGGGGACCGAGCAGGATCTGGCGGGTTCCTACAAATGGTTCGCCATCGCCGCCCGGGAGGGTGATTCGGATGCGGCGGAAAAACGAGACGAAGTCGCCGCGAGGCTCGATTCCCGTGAGCTGGCCATGGCCGAAGCCGAAGTCGAGGTCTGGCGCGCCCGCGAGCCGGATCCGGCAGCGAACAACGTGGCGATGCCGATGCGCATGCCGGGGCCGCAATCGTCCCGCCAGGCCATGGTGACCGATCCCGCAAGCTGAAGCGGGCGTCACATCACTGCCATATGGTGGTGAAAAAGCACATCTGCACCGGCGCGGGGCTTGATTCCCGTGCCGGTTCGTCGCGTATGGTGACGATAAAGGTAACGCGCCCGTGCAGATCTATCTTCCCATCGCCGAAATGTCGGTCAGCGTCTTTCTCCTTCTGGGGCTGGGCGCGGCGGTCGGTTTCATATCGGGTTTGTTCGGTATCGGCGGCGGTTTCCTGATGACGCCGTTGCTGATCTTTCTGGGCATACCGCCGGCCATCGCCGTGGCCAGCCAGATGGCGCAGATCGTGGCCTCCTCCACGACGAGCGGACTCGCCGCCTTTCGGCGCAAGGCCCTCGATATCAAACTCGCCTCGTTGCTGACCGTGGGCGGGCTGGTCGGGACCGGGCTCGGTATCTGGTTCTTCGCCGCCGCCCGCGCCGCCGGCCAGCTCGATATCGTGATCGTGGTCTCCTACGTCACCCTGTTCTCGGTGGTCGGCGGGCTGATGCTGGTGGAGAGCCTCAAGGAGTTCTGGTCGAGCCGCAAGGGCAAGGTGCGCTCGCGCAGGCGGGCCGGGGAGCATCCCGCCTATCTCGGTCTGCCGCTGCGCATGCGCTTCCACCGTTCGCAGCTCTATGCCAGCGTGATCCCGCTTCTCGGGGTCGCCTTCTTTGTCGGATTCGCCGGCGCGGTGCTGGGTATCGGCGGCGGCTTCATCATGGTGCCGGCCCTGCTCTATCTCTTCCGCGTGCCGACATCGATGGTGGTGGGCACATCCCAATTCCAGATCCTGTGGGCGAGCACGGCGGCCCTTCTGCTGCACGCCATCGCCAACCAGGCCGTCGATGCCGTGCTCGCCTTCATCCTGATCATCGGCGGTGTGTTCGGGGCGCAATTCGGCGCCCGCGCCAGCCGGCATCTGCGGGCGGACATGTTCCGCTTCCTGCTCGCCTTGCTGATCCTCGGCGTCGGCCTGCGTTTCGCCATCGAACTGGTGCTGCGCCCGACCGAGCTGTTCTCGATCGCGAATGGAGGCTAGAGCGGATGCATCATGATCGCCCCGCCCCCATTCGCCCCGGCGCCGCCGCACGCCTGCTGCATGGTCTGGCTGCTGCCCTGGCGGCGCTCGTCGCGCTGGCAGCGGCGGATACCGCCCGCGGCGAGGGGCTGGTGATTTCCCTGTCGAACCATCAGGTGATGATCACCTCGAACTATACCGGCTCGCAAATCACCGTGTTCGGCGCCGTGCAGCGTGACGAACAGACCATCGCCCGCACGACCGGTTACGATGCCGCCGTGATCGTGCGCGGGCCACGCGTCGATGCGGTGACGGTGCGCCGCAAGGAACGGCTCGGGCCGATCTGGATCAACCGCTCGCAACAGACCTTCATGGACATCCCGCGCTATCTCGCCATCCTCTCCTCGCGACCGCTCGATGAACTGACGAGCGAGATCATGCGGATGCGCCTGCACCTCGATCTGGATCCGACCATCGCCTCCCGCAGCGAATCCGGAGAGTCCGGAGCCCTGCTGTACCCACGTGACGCGCCCCCCGAATATGCCGAAGCGCTGGTCCGGCTGCGCATGCAGGAGGGGCAGTATTTCGAAATCGGACGCGGGGTGACCTTCATCACGCCGACGATCTTCCGCGCCGCGATTCCCCTGCCTGCGGGGGCGCCGCCGGGGAATTACGAGGTCGAGACGCTGCTCTTCTCCGACGGGGTCCAGCTGTCGCGCGACATCACCAATTTCGAGCTGGTCAAGACCGGCTTCGAGCAGCGCGTCGCGGTCTGGGCGGAGACGCGGGCCGCCGCCTACGGGTTTCTCACCGTGCTCATGGCGATTTTCTTCGGCTGGATCGCGAGTGTGATCTTCCGCCGCGACTGAGGGACGCCGCGCCGTTTTCCGACTGCGGCACCGTTACGACACGCCTTTCCCCTTGCAAGCGCGGCGACAGGCGTTAAGTCTCGCCCGGGGGCCAGCGCCCGGGGCGCATGATGACGGCCTTTATCGGATCCGATCAAACCGCCGCGAAGAGATCATGACCACGAGCGCCAAGACCATCCCGCCCTTTCCCCGCATGCTCGGCCTCGCCGGGCTCGCCCCCTTCTGGCTGCTTGCGCTCGCGCTGGTCACCGGCATCGGATTTGGTACCGCTCCCGACAGCCTGCGCTTCGCCCTTGCCGCCTATGGCGCGGTGATCCTCTCCTTCACCGGCGGGATTCGCTGGGGCATCGCCGTGACGATGGAGGAGCAGGCGAATGCCGGGCGCGAATACGTGATCTCGGTGATCCCGGCGCTGCTGGCCTGGGGTGCGCTGCTGCTGCCACCCTCCTGGCAGTTGGGCAGCCTCGCCGCGCTGATCGTGATCGCGGGGCTGATCGATTACGGCATGGTCTGCCGCGAGAATGCACCGGAATGGTTCGGCAATCTGCGCCTGATCCTCGCCGGCGGGGCCGCCGCCGCCCTGATCCTCGCCGCATTGGCGGGGTGATACGGGGTTGATTCCCGCGCCCGGTCCTGCGAAGCCCTTGCGGCGATGACCGCCGCGAGGATGCATTCATGACCAAGCCGCTCTCCCTGTCCAAGGACAAGATCCGGATCCTGCTCCTGGAGAACGTCCATGATTCCGCCGTCACGCTGATCCGCAATGCCGGTTACGGCGCGATCACGCATCTGCCCAAGGCGCTCGATGCCCAGGCCTTGCGCGAGGCTTTGGCCGGGGTGCATATTCTGGGGATCCGCTCGCGGACGCAGATCACGGAAGAGGTTCTGGAGGCCGCCGACAAGCTCATCGCCATCGGCTGTTTCAGCGTCGGCACCAACCAGGTCGATCTCGATGCCGCCACCCGGCGCGGCATACCCGTCTTCAACGCACCGTTTTCCAACACCCGTTCCGTGGCCGAACTGACGCTCGCGGAGATCGTCATGCTGATGCGGCGCACCGTCCCGCGTTCGATCAGCGCCCATGCCGGCGGCTGGGAGAAATCCGCCAATGACAGCCACGAGGTGCGCGGCAAGGTGCTCGGCATTGTCGGCTACGGCAATATCGGCAGCCAGCTCTCGACGCTGGCCGAGAGCTTCGGCATGAAGGTGATCTATTACGATCACACCGAACGCCTGCGCCACGGCAATACCGAGCCGGTCGATTCCCTCGACGCCCTGCTCGCGCAGGCCGATGTGGTCACCCTGCACGTGCCCGAGACGCCGGCGACACGCGACATGATCGGCGCGCGCGAATTGCGCCGCATGAAGCCGGGCGCCTTCCTGATCAACAATGCACGCGGCAGCATCATCGATCTCGACGCGCTCGCGCAGGTCTTGCGCGACGGCCATCTGCGCGGCGCGGCGGTCGACGTGTTCCCTGTCGAACCCGGCTCGAATGCCGAGCCTTTCTCCAGCCCGCTGCAAGGGCTCGACAATGTCATCCTCACCCCGCATGTCGGCGGCTCCACGGTGGAGGCACAGGAGCGGATCGGCGCGGAAGTGGCGCGCAAGCTCGTGGATTACTCCGATATCGGCGCCACGATGGGGGCCGTGAACTTTCCCGAAGTGCAGCTTCCCGCCCGTCCGCACGGGGCGCGTTTCATGCATGTTCACCGCAACACGCCCGGCATTCTCGCGCGGATCATCGATATTTTCGCCGGCAAGGGCTTCAACATCGTCGGGCAGTTCCTGCAGACGCAGGGCGAGCTCGGTTATGTGGTCGTCGAACTCGACGCCGTGCCCCCGGATACACGCGGGCTGCTCGCCGAATTGCGCGCGCTGCACGGCACGATCCGCGCGCGCGTGCTGTATGTGCGCGATTGAGCAGCACGCGGGGTGACTCGAGGATTTCGCGTTAACCCTTGATTCACTTTGTCGGGTCGGGGCAGCGGCGCGCATTGCCTTCCACGCCCCGTGAAGGCAACCTGCAGCGATCACACGTGATCGTGAGGGGTGTGGTTATGCTGCGCGCTTTGCTCGAAGCCCGGCTCCGGCAACCTCGCGGCATGGCCCGCGCGGCGCGGCGTGCCTCATGGCTGGCGCTCCTGTCCCTCAAGCTCTTGGCCCTCGTCGCCGGCCTGACCACGCCCCCGTCGCCGGCAAGAGCCGCGACCTCCGATCCCGATCCCGTCGATGTGGCGCTGGTGCTCGCCGTCGACATCTCCTTCTCGATGACCATGCACGAACTCGCCCTGCAGCGTGACGGCTATGTCGAAGCCTTTCGCGATCCGCGCGTGCATGCCGCCATCGCCGCCGGACCGCATCAGCGCATCGCGGTGAGCTATCTGGAATGGGCCGGGGCCGCGACCCGGGAGGTGATCGCGCCGTGGCGGATCATCGGCGGGCCGGACGATGCTGAAGCCTTTGCCGATTTCCTCGCCGAACAGCCCCTGCGCCGCACCCGCCGCACCTCGATCTCGGCGGCACTCGCCGAGGCGGCTTCGCTTTTCGAGACATTGCCCGCAACGCCCCTGCGCCGGGTGATCGACATGTCCGGCGACGGGCCGAACAATGAGGGACGCATCGTCACCATCGCGCGCAACGAGACGATTGATGCCGGCATCACCATCAACGGGTTGCCGATCATGCTCGCGCGCGGCGGGGCGCTCGATATCCCCGATCTCGACCATTATTACATCGATTGCGTCATCGGTGGCCCCGGCGCCTTCATCGTGCCCTTGCGCGCCCATGACGAGTTTACCGAGGCGATCCGGCGCAAACTGATCCTGGAAATCGCGGATCTGACACCCCCGCGCCCCCTGATCCACCGCGCCGGCGAGCGCCCGGGCGCGGATTGCCTGATCGGCGAACGCATGTTCCAGGATTGGCGCGAGCGCAACCAGATGCGGTGATTCGCGCCCTATTGGCGCAACCGAGCATAAACATCACCCGAATTCGCTTGCGCTGGCAGCGCATCAATGGTGGCTGCGAGGGAATCCGCATCCTGCCAGGTCCCCGTGAGCATCTGGCTCTCGCCGAGTGCGAAATCGAACCTGTAATCGCCCAGCCGCGCGAGCTGGGCGAGGCAGTCGTGCACGATGCCGCGCTGGATCGTGGTGAATTCGAAGGAGAGCGCTGGCAGCGGCTGGCTGAGCCCGGCGAGCACCGCGGCCTCGAACCCCTCCACGTCGACTTTGGCGAAAGCGGGCATGCCGTATTGCGCGATCAGGCTGTCGAGGCTGACCAGCGGGACCGTGATCATGTGATCCCAGGTTTGCCCCTCCCATCCCGGCGCACCGGCGGCGGCCTCCAGAAATTCCGATGAGGCGGTGCTCACGGTTGGATTGGCGCTGTTGACATGCAGGGTGATCTCCCCCGGCTGCGGCCCGACGGCGGCGCGCAGCAGCGTCACATCGGCATCGCGGCCATGGATCAGCCGAAGCGCCCGCATGGCGCCCGGCTGCGGCTCCAGCGCCACCACTTTCGCGCCGAGACGGCGGAAACTCGCGATCCGGTCGCCCACATGGGCACCGATATCGAAGACGAGGTCGCCTGATCCGACAAACCCGGCATAGAGCGCATCCATCTCTGCCGCGCGTTCCCGATCACCGTAATAGACATGCAGCGATCGCCCGATGGCCCGGGCAGTTCCCGGCGGGCGCACAGGGCACAACGTATCAGGGTCAGACATCGGCATATTCTCCGGCGGGCTTTGCGACATCGTGATCATCCTTTTCCCAGGTTCCCGCAGCACGTTGATCTGGCATGCCGGTGGTCTGAAGCGCCTCTGCGCGCGTATTGTTCCCGTTCGCCCGTTGCTGATGAACCCGTAACGCTTGACCTGCGTTAGCAACAGGCACACTTCTTCGCGAACGTCCACGTTTCGCACACGCTCAGGATATTTCAGGATCACAGCGAACTCATGACCGGCAATCCCGACGCGTCAGCGGCCCTGACGGCCCATGCCCTGTATTACGTCGCAAAGCGCCAGGCGGTTTTGCAGGAGACGCCGCTGCCATCGCCGGCGCAGAGCGAGGCGCGGGTGAAAACCCTGTGGAGCGGCATCAGCCGGGGGACCGAACGACTCGTCTTCGAGGGCAATGTGCCCCACGACGAAAGCGAGCGCATGCGCGCGCCCTTTCAGGAGGGGGATTTCCCCTTCCCCGTCAAATACGGCTATTGCGCCGTCGGCGAAGTCGAGGACGGTCCGGCGGAATGGCGCGGGCGCCAGGTTTTCTGCCTGCATCCGCATCAGACCCGCTTCAACGCGCCGCTCGCCATGCTCGCGCCCCTGCCCGAGGGCCTGCCGGCGCGCCGGGCGGTGCTCGCAGCCAATATGGAGACCGCGCTCAACGGTATCTGGGATTCCGGCGTCGGGCCGGGCGCACGCGTCATGGTGGTTGGCGGCGGAGTGGTCGGGCTGATGCTCTGTGCGATCCTCTCGCGCATGCCGGGCGTCGAGACGGTGCTCGTCGACATCGATCCGCAGCGCGCCGCGCTGGCTGCACATTTCGGCATCGGGTTCTCCAAGCCGCTGGATGCGCCGGACGAGATGGATGTCGTCTTTCACGCGTCTGGCGTGCCGGCGGGCCTGTCCTGCGCGCTCGCCTGTGCCGGCACCGAGGCACGGATCGTGGAGATGAGCTGGTACGGGTCGCAGACCGTGCCTGCCCCGCTCGGTCTTGCCTTTCATTCACGCAGGCTGTCGCTGATCTCGAGCCAGGTCGGTTCGGTCGCACCGGCTTATCGCGCCCGCTGGAGCCATGCCCGTCGCCTCGCCAAGGCGCTTGAAATGCTCGCTGATGACAGGCTCGATGCCCTGATCACGGGCGAGATCGCCTTCGCCGATCTGCCGCAGGCCCTGCCCGATCTGCTCGCACCGGGTGCCGCCGGCCTGTGCACCGCCATTCGCTACTGAGTAACCTGAAAAGAGGAGACGCCGCATGTTCGCCGTCGAAGTCCGCGACCACGTCATGATCGCCCACAGCTTCAAGGGAGACCTGTTCGGTCCCGCCCAGAAGCTGCACGGGGCAACCTTCGTCATCGATGTCGCCTTCTTTCGCAAGGAACTCGGGCCGGAAGGCGTCGTGGTCGATATCGGACGCGCGCATGAGGCGCTCAAGGCCACGCTCGGCCCGCTGAATTACCAGAATCTCGACGAGCTGCCGCAATTCGCGGGCCAGAACACCACCACCGAATTCCTCTGCAAGCACATTTTCGACGCGATGGCGCAGGCGGCGACGAGCGGCGCGCTCGGGCCGGGATCGGAGAAAATCGCGAAGATCCGCGTGCTGATCGGCGAATCGCATGTGGCGCGGGCCTGGTACGAAGCCGAGCTCGCCGGCTGATCCGTCATGCGCAAAGCCTGTTTCCTGATCCCGGGCGATCTCGCCGCGCCCACCGGCGGCTATGCCTATGCCCGGCGCATCCTGCCGCTGATGGACGCGGATGGCGTGGATCTGCGCCACGTGGCGCTGCCCGGCGGTTATCCGCATCCGGGGGAGGCCGATCTCGCGGCCACGCGGGAGGCGCTTGCGGATTGCCCGGATGATGCCGTGCTGCTGATCGACGGGCTGGCGCTGGGCGCCATGCCGCCGGACATGGTCGCGCCTTATGGCAGGCGCATCGCCGCGCTGGTGCATCATCCGCTCGGCCTGGAAAGCGGGCTTGACGCGGCGCGTGCCGAGGCCCTGATCGAAAACGAAGCCGCCGTACTCGGCCATTGCAGGCGCATCATCGCCACGAGCCGGCTCACCGGCGAGACGCTGGCGGCGGATTTCGGCGTCATGCCGGAAATGATCACCATTGCCGAGCCGGGCACGGATCCCGCAGCGCCAGCCGAAGGCTCACCTGCCGGCGCGCCGCTCTCGCTCGTCGCCGTCGGTGCCGTCTCGCCGCGCAAGGCCTATCCGCTGCTCGTCGAAGCGCTCGCCGCCTGCGCGGCGCAGAACCCCTGGCATCTCACCATCATCGGCGCGCATGACCGCGATCCGGACGAGGCGGCAAGGTTGCGCGAGACCATCGACCGAAACGGACTCGGCGATCACGTCACGCTTGCCGGCGCGGTGGATGATGTGGCGCTCGCGGCACATTATCACGGCGCGGATATCTTCGTGTCCGCCTCGCTCTATGAAGGCTATGGCATGGTGCTGGCCGAGGCCATGGCGCGCGGCTTGCCGATGGTGATCTCCACCGGCGGCGCGGCGGCGCAGACGGCGCCGGACGATGCCGCGCTGAAAGTACCGCCCGGCGACGGGTCCGCCCTCGCGGGCGCCTTGTCGCGCATCATCGATGACGAAGCTCTGTGCCGCCGTCTCGCCGGCGCTTCAACCCGTGCCGGCGCCGCCCTGCCGCGCTGGCACGATACCGCGCGCATTGTCGCCAACGTTCTCAGGGATATCAGTGCATGACCGGTTTTTCCGCCGATTGGCTCAGCCTGCGCGAGAGCGCCGATCACGCGGCGCGCAACGGCGCTCTCGTGGACAAGCTCGCGGAGCATCTCCGCAGCGCGGGTGGCGCGCGCGACAGCGTCGAGATCATCGATCTCGGCTGCGGCACGGGCTCGAACCTGCGCGCCATCGCCCCGGCGCTGCATCAGCGCCAGCAGAACTGGCGTCTCGTCGATCACGACGCCGGGCTGCTCGTGGCCGCGCGCGAGCACCTCGCCGCCTGGGCCGACGAGGCCTTGCGTGACGGCGATGCGCTCGAACTGGTCAAGGGTGAGCGCAGGCTGCACGTCTCCTTCATCCAGGGCGATCTCGCCCGCGATCTCGACCCGGTGCTCGACCCGCCCCCCGATCTCGTCACGGCGGCGGCCCTGTTCGATCTGTGCGCACGCGACTGGATACGCTTCTTCGCCAATGCCGTGACCCGCCGGCGCTGCGCCTTCTACACGGCGCTCACCTATGATGGCCAGGAGATCTGGCAGCCGCCGCATCCGGCAGATTCCGCCATGCTCGCCGCGTTCCATGCCCATCAGGTCACGGATAAGGGTTTCGGCCGCTCCGCCGGCCCGGAGGCGACGCAGGCCCTGTCGCAATCCTTCGAAAGCCTTGATTACACGGTCGAGACCGCTGGCAGCCCATGGCGGCTCACGCCTGACGATGCGGCACTGATTGCGGCTCTGGCGGAAGGTCAGGCGCAGGCGGTGCGGCAGGCCGGACTGGTCGAGCAAAGACAGGTCGAGGACTGGCGCGCGGCCCGCACCGGATCGGGCGTGACCTGCACCATCGGTCATCAGGACCTGCTGGCGCTGCCAGGCTGAGCGCCAGGCAATGAATTGGAGCGTTCGGCCTGACGCCGTCAGGCCGGAACGCACACTACACCCCTTACCCGGTAACCCGATCGACCTTGGCGATGATGCGTTTGGCACGCAATTCGGCGATGATGCCGTTGAGATGCTTGAGATCCCAGACCGAGAGATTGATCTGGATATCGGTGAAGTCCGGGGTGCGGCGCTTCATGGCGAGGTTGTCGATATTGCCGTCGTGATCGGCGATCGCCTGGGCAATCTGCGCGAGTGATCCCGGCTCGTTGATCGATTGCAGCTGAATCCGCGCGGGAAAGCGCTGCGTCGCGATCGCCTCGACGTCCCAGCGCACATCGACCCAGCGATCGGGCTCGTTGTCGAAGGCTGCCAGCGCCCCGGACTGGATCGGGTAGATGGTGATGCCCTCGCCCGGCGTGATGATGCCGACGATCCGGTCTCCCGGCACGGCCCCGCCCTCCGGGGCGAAGCGGATCGGGAGATCCCCGTCGAGGCCGCGAATCGGGATGGCGTATTCGTCTTCCGGGCCATGCGGGATCTGGATCTTGACGAAACTCTCCTCGGATGGCGCCTCCCCGTCGGCGGTTTCACGCAGGGAGGCAGCGCTGCGGCGCTCATCCGTATAATCCGGATAGACCGCCCGGACCACATCCCCGGAAAACATCTCGCCGCGTCCGACGGCGGCCATCACATCCTCGATCGAACCTCGCGCGAGACGCGGCAGGGCCGCGGCGATCTTCTCGTTGGAAAAGGCCTTGCCGGCACGCTCGAAGGCCCGCTCCAGGATCTGGGAGCCGAGCCCGGCATATTGCTTGCGGACAGCGGTGCGCGTGGCGCGGCGGATGGCGGCGCGCGCCTTGCCCGTCCTCACCAGCGATTCCCATGCCGCCGGCGGCGTCTGCGTCGTGGCGCGGACGATCTCGACCTCGTCGCCATTGGCGAGTTCGGTCAGAAGCGGTGCCATGCGTCCGTTGATCTTGCAGCCGACCGCCGTGTTGCCGACATCGGTATGCACGGCATAGGCGAAATCGATCGGCGTGGCCCCGCGCGGCAGCGCGATCAGCCGGCCCTTGGGGGTGAAGCAGAAAACCTGATCGTGGAAGAGTTCGAGCTTGGTATGCTCGAGAAACTCTTCCGGATTATCGCCCTCGGCCAGAAGATCGATGGTGCGGCGCAGCCATTGATAGGCGCGGCTTTCGGCCACGAAACGCGCGATATCCGCGCCTTCCTTGTAGAGCGCATGCGCCGCGATGCCGTATTCCGCGATCTCGTCCATCTGGCGCGTGCGAATCTGCAATTCGACGCGCTGCTTGCCAGGGCCAACCACGGTGGTATGCAGCGAACGATAGTCGTTCTGCTTGGGGGTGGAGACGTAATCCTTGTAGCGCCCCGGCACCATCGGCCAGGTGGTGTGCACCACGCCGAGCGCCCGGTAGCAATCGTCGATCTCGTCGACGATGATGCGGAAGCCGAAAATATCGGATAATTGCTCGAAGGCGACGGACTTGCTCTCCATCTTCTTCCAGATCGAATAGGGCCGCTTGCGGCGCCCGTGCACCTGTGCCGTGAGCCCCTTGGCGGCGAGCAGCGAACCGAGAATGCGTTCGATCTCTTCGACGAGACGTTCGTTTTTCTGCGAGACGTCTTCGAGGCGCTTGCTGATGGTCTGCCAGGCTTCGGGGCGCAGGTGCTGGAAAGCCAGCTCCTCCAGCTCCTCGCGCAATTCCTGCATGCCCATGCGGCCCGCGAGCGGCGCGTAGATCTCGAGGGTTTCCTCGGCAATGCGGGGGCGCTTCGCTTCGGGCATGAAGCCCAGTGTGCGCATGTTGTGCAGCCGGTCGGCGAGCTTGACGAGCAACACACGCACATCCTCGGCGATGGCGAGCAGCAGCTTGCGGAAGTTCTCCCCCTGCGCTGCGCGCTTCGAAACGAGGTCGAGCCGCTTGATCTTGGTGAGCCCGTCGACGAGGGCGCCGATTTCCGGATTGAACAGCCGGGTGATCTCTTCCAGCGTGGCCTCGGTATCCTCGATCGTGTCGTGCAGCACGGCGGCGATGATGGTGGCATCGTCGAGGCGCAGATCCGTGAGGATCGCCGCGACCTCGAGAGGATGGGCAAAGAACGGGTCGCCGGAGGCGCGCTTTTGTGAGCCATGCGCCTGCATGGCGTAGATATAGGCCTTGTTGAGCAGAGCCTCGTCGGCCTGCGGGTTGTAGCGCTTCACCCGCTCGACGAGCTCGTATTGCCGCATCATGCGCAGCACACTCCGTTACCCTCGCATTCACGCGCCCGCCACGGGCGCGCAATACCATCACTCCGGCATTCTGTCGCAATGATGCGCACCGGTCTGTTTCATGGCTTAGTCATGATGCGCGCATCTGGCAATGCGCGCGGTCGCCTCAGCGGGGGCGCAGGACGCAAAAACCGCTCCATGATGATCATGAAGCGGCTTCGCAGCACCGACAGGCGGCCCGGACGCGGCGATCAGCCCTGATCGTCCTCATCGCGCTTGGCCGGGGGCTGCAGACCTTCGAGACCCCGCAACAGGTCTTCCTCGCTCATGCGATCGAAAGATACGTCCGAATCGTCACCACCGCCGGCGGTGGCGGCCGTGTCGACCGCGCCTTCACCCGCCTGCGGCGCGTTGAGCATTGGCACCGTTTCGGCTTCCGGTTCGTCCACCTCGACATAGCTCTGCATCGAATGGATCAGCTGCTCACGCAGGTCTTCCGGCGAAATCGTCTCGTCGGCCACTTCGCGCAGGGCGACGACCGGGTTCTTGTCGCGATCGCGGTCCACGGTGAGCGGCGCGCCGGAGGAGATCATCCGGGCCCGGTGCCCGGCCAGCAGGATCAGTTCGAAACGGTTTTCGACCTTGTCGACGCAATCTTCGACAGTCACGCGAGCCATGGGCGGCTCCTCTCATTCGGGGAAAGATCTTTCAACCCGGCTCCATACAGGCTCTCACGCTCCGAGACAAGGGGCTGGCGCACGAAAACGCAGGCGCGGGGCGCGCGCAGCGCCTCACTGGCCGGCCATCACCTCGATATCGCGGTCGAGACCGGTAACGACGGAGAAATCGCGGGTATAGACCGCGCCGTCATGCCGGGCGATCACGACGTAATCACCCTCGGCCAGCGTGACGCTGGGAAAGGCGCCGATCGCCTCGCGGACCACGTCCCCCCCTGGCGTCAGCACGCTGAAGGCCGTACCGGCGAAGGCTTCGCCGCCGGCATAGCCGACGAGTTTCAAGGTCACGGTGGCGGCGCGGTGGTTGAGCGTCGCCTCGGTGATCTGCCCGGTTTCGACATCGACATCGGTGCGCATGATGGAATTGGCCTCGCCGAAGGTCGAGACCACGTGATAGCTGCCCGCAGGCAGGCGCACCATCTCGTCACCACGCACATTCGCGGCGACGAGGCGCCCCTCCTCATCCTCGCCGACGGGGACGAAGACCGAATAGCTGATCTGCTCAGGCGGGACCGGGTTATCCGACACGATTCCGCGCACCGCCAGTGCGCCGGCACTGACCCGCAGAACCTCCGCCACGTCGCTCCATTGCATCGTGATGCGCCGCGTCGCTGAGGCATAGCCGTAGGAGACATGCACGGTGTAATTGCCCGGTATCAGCCGGAATTCCGGTCGCGGATCATCGCTGCGCGCCACGAGCACCGGCCGGTCCTCGCCGAACCGGTCCTCGAAGACGCGCCAGATCAGACCCGAGGCAATCGGTGTACTGGTCTCTCCGAATACGGCTTCGAGGCGCATCGTCCCTGTCTGTGGCAGCAATTGCCGCTGCAGGATCGGATCGCCGCCGGGCTGGCCGAGCCCTTCGAACATGAAGCGCGTGCCGCTCTCCCCGCTCTGGGTCTGGGCCAAAGCGACGCCCGCCGGCATCCCGGAGCCGGGAAGAAAAGGTGCCGTCAGGCTGAGCATGACCGTCATGATCACCACACCCAAAGCCCGCATCGCCCGATACTCCCCCTGGTTTCCCCGCATCTGCCCGGCGCGCCGCCGGGCACGTCACGCAATCCATCCGATGCCTGCATCATGGGCGGGACGAAAATGAGGCGGATCACCCGCGAGAGCAAGTCGTGATATCGCGCACGTCGCGATCCCGGACCGGTCCCGGTTGCCGGTCATGCCAAACCCGTTTATGGCGCAGCCGCGATTGACGTGCGCGCGGCCGGCGTCACAATCAAGCCGATTCTTCAACGCATCCTGAGGATGAGCCCCAATGGCGCTTCGCCGCTTCTTCGAGGATTTCACCCGCGGCACCACGGAGATCCACGGGCCCCTGAGCGTCGATCAGGCGGCGATCATCGCCTTCGCGCGGGAATTCGATCCCCAGCCCTTTCATCTGGATGGGCATGCGGCCCGCGAGAGTTTCGTCGGCGAACTGATCGCCTCCGGCTGGCACAGCTGTGCGCTGATGATGCGGCTTCTGGCCGACGGGATCCTGCAGGACGCCGCTTCGATGGGCGCGCCGGGCATCGAGGCGGTACGCTGGCTGCGCCCCCTGCGCCCCGGCGATGCCGTGCGGCTGCGCGCCAGCGTGCTGGAAGCCCGGCGTTCCGAAAAGCGTCCCGGCATGGGCCGCATCCGCTTTCGCTTCGAACTGGTCGCCGCCGATGATACCGTCCTCGTCGACCAGACCAACTGGATCATGTTCGGCACCCGCGATGCGCAAGCCGCCGCCCCCATCCGTTACGGCAAGGGGCCGCAGGCCGCCGATCCTGACGGCGCCTCTCCCGTGTCCGAGGGCGCCGGCGGCGATCACCCGCCTGCCGATGCGGCGCAGACGCCGCCGATGCCGTTCTGCGAGGATCTCGTGATCGGTGAAGAGGCCGCGCTCGGTTCCTACGTCTTCACCCCGGACAACATCATCTCCTTCGCCCGCAAATTCGACCCGCAGCCGTTTCACCTCGACGAGGCGGCCGCGCGCGAAAGCGCCTTCGGCGGGCTCTGCGCCTCGGGCTGGCATACGGCGGCGGCCTGGATGAAATGCATGGTCGGGCATCGCGAGCGCGGGCGTGAAGCCGCCTTGCGTGCCGGGTTGCCGGTGCCCGAACTCGGGCCCTCGCCGGGATTTACCGATCTCGTCTGGCGACGCCCGGTCTATGCCGGCGATGTGATCCGCTATCACAGCCGCATCACCGATTGCCGGCCCTCGCGTTCGCGTCCCGGCTGGGGTCTGGTTTTCTCGCACAATACCGGGATCAACGCGGCGGGCGAGACCGTTTTCGCCTTCGCTGGCTGCGTCTTCTGGAAGGCCCGCAGCTGAAGGCGATTGCGGGGCGCGCGAGCATGGACTACACACCCGGATCGGGCTAGACACCGGACGGGCGGGGTTTTCTCGAGGATGTTGCGCGACCGCTGCGGTGCGCGCCTGCGGCGATGTGGACGAAAGCGTGAGCGAAAAACCCAAAAACAAGCCGGCCAAGGACGAGAATTCCGTTTATGAATCCGTCAAGGTCATCATCCAGGCGCTTCTCATCGCGGTGGTGATCCGCACGCTGCTGTTCCAGCCCTTCAACATTCCGTCGGGATCGCTGATTCCGACCCTGCTCGTGGGCGACTATCTGTTCGTCTCGAAATATTCCTACGGCTATTCGCGCCATTCCCTGCCCTTCAGCCCGCCACTCTTCGAAGGCCGGATCTTCTCCTCCGAGCCCGAGCGCGGCGATATCGCCGTCTTCAAGCTGCCCACGGACAACAGCACCGATTACATCAAGCGCGTGATCGGTCTGCCCGGAGATACGGTGCAGATGATCGATGGCCGGCTGCATATCAACGGCGAGATGGTGGCGCGCGAGCCGGCGGGTACCTATCGCGCGCGCGATGCGTTCGGGCGCACCACCGAGGCGACGCGCTATCGCGAGACTTTGCCCAATGGGGTGTCGTATTTCATCATCGAGCGCGAAAACGATCGCGGCTTCTGGGACAATACCGAACTCTATGAAGTGCCCGAGGGCCATTTCTTCATGATGGGCGACAACCGCGACAATTCCACCGATTCGCGTGAATTGCGCGCGGTGGGCTATGTTCCGCTCGAGAATTTCGTGGGCCGCGCGGAGATCATCTTCTTCTCGCTGGAGGAGGGCGCTTCCGGCTGGCGGGTGTGGGAATGGCCTCTCACCGTGCGCTGGGACCGCCTGTTCACCGGGATCGAATGAGACCGGCTGTGCGGGGGGCGAACCGGGAGCGTCAGACGAGGAAGCCATCATGACGAGGCGCAGCGGCAGAACCGATCTCTCCGGGCTCGAAACCCGCATCGGCCACCAATTCGCCGACATCGCCCTGCTTGAAGAGGCGCTGACGCATACCAGCGTGGCCCGCACTGCAGATGGGCGGATGGTGAACTACCAGCGCCTGGAGTTCCTGGGCGACCGCGTCCTCGGTCTGATGATCGCCGATATCCTGTTCCACCGCTTCCCCGAGAGCAAGGAAGGTGAGCTTTCGCGCCGGCTCTCGGAACTCGTGCGCCGCGAGACCTGTGCACAGGTGGCAGAGAACTGGGATGTGGGGCCGCATATCGTCTTCGGACCCGGTGTGGCGCGCACGGCCAGCCGCGCCAACCGCTCGATCCTCGCCGATATCTGCGAATCGGTGATCGGAGCGGTCTATGTCGATGGAGGCTTCGCCTGCGCGCGGGCGGTGGTGCAAAACGGCTTCAGCGACGCTCTCGAGGGCTCGGCCCGCACACGCCGCGACCCGAAGACCGCGCTGCAGGAATGGATTCAGGGACGTGGCGGCGAACCGCCGCGTTATGCACTCGTGGAGCGCAGCGGGCCGGAACACGCCCCCAGCTTCACCATCGAGGTCATCGGCGACGGGGTGACCCCCGTGCGCGGCACCGGCACCAGCAAGCGCGCCGCCGAACAGGATGCGGCGGAGAAAGCTCTGGTTTCGCTCGGTCTGAGAAAGGAAGAGGCGCGTGTCTGACACCCCCACCCGCGCTGGTTTCGTCGCCCTGATCGGCGCGCCGAATGCCGGCAAGTCGACACTCCTGAACCAGCTTGTCGGCTCCAAGGTCTCGATCGTCTCGCGCAAGGTGCAGACCACCCGCGCACTGGTGCGCGGCATCGCCATGGCCGGGCAGGCGCAGATCATCTTCGTCGATACGCCGGGCATCTTCAAGCCGCGCCGGCGGCTCGACCGGGCGATGGTCACCTCCGCCTGGGGCGGTGCGGCGGATGCGGATGTGGTCTGCCTGCTGATCGATGCACGACGCGGCATCGACGCGGAGGCGGAGGCGATCCTGGAAAAGCTCGGTGAAGTCCGCCAGCCGAAGATCCTGATCCTCAATAAAATCGATCTGGTGGCCCGCGACAGCCTGCTGGCGCTTGCGGCCGCGGCCAACGAGAAAGCCGGTTTCGACCATACCTTCATGATCTCCGCCCTGCGCGGCGACGGCGTGGACGATCTCAACACCACACTCGCCGGCCTGATGCCGGAAGGGCCTTGGCTCTATCCCGAGGATCAGGTCTCGGAGGCCCCCCTGCGCGTGCTGGCCGCCGAGATCACCCGCGAGAAGATCTACGACCGGCTGCATCAGGAACTGCCCTATGACGCGCATGTCGTTACCGAGAGCTGGGAGAACCGCAAGGATGGCTCGGTACGCATCGAGCAGACCGTCTTCGTGGCCCGGGAAAGCCAGCGCAAGATCGTGCTCGGCAAGGGCGGACAGACCATCCGCGCCATCGGCCAGGCCGCCCGCGTCGAGATCGCCGAAGCGGCGGAATGCCCCGTCCATCTCTTCCTCTTCGTGAAAGTCCGCGAGAACTGGGCGGACGATCCCGAGCGCTACCGCGAAATGGGGCTCGAATTCCCCAAAGGGGCGTATTGAACCCGGCATGCCGGGCCCTTCCTGCTCCAGGCAAAGCCCATCCTGCTTCAGGCGAAGGCGCGCGCCGCCCCCCGCCGGACGGCGCGCCAGCCGTCCCAGAGCCTGCGATTCTGCTTAAAGGCACGCTTCCCGTCGCGTGAAAAGCGCAGGGCGCGATCGTAGATGCGACCGCGCGCCGTGATCGCCGTGCTGCTCTCACAAAGCGTGATCGGGTCGCACCAGGCCTGCTTGTAACGCTCGTCACCGACGCCGAGGTCGAGCCCGGTCAGGCCCTCGGCACAGGCATGCGCGATCAGATCGTGCAGGGCGAGATCGCCGGGGCTGAATTTCTCGTAGGCCATATCGAAGGAATTCGTGAAGCAGCTGAAATCGCCGTTCAGGCATACGCCGAAATAGGTCGCGATGATGTCGTCGCCGGCGAGGAGATGGAAAGCGCTCATGGGCGCGTCACGGATGGTCTTTTCGCAGCCGGCTTCGAGGAGTTCCTGCATGAAGGCCGCCGCTCCCGGCCTGTCGAAAAAGCTCGGAATCCCGCAGGCCTGCTTGCGCGCATCCCGCTGCGCTATTGCCGCGAGGAGCACCCGCCGGCACGTGGCGATATCCCGGGCGCGCCTGAACTGTACGGGCCCGGCGGCATTCTCCAGGTGGGCACGCTTGCGTCGCAGCAGTTTCAGGGCCTTGCGCGAGCGGCGCGCCAGAGCCAGGGCCTCGAAATCGGGCTGCAGATCGAGGCGGTAGCTCGCGCTCGGGCTGGGTGTCGCACCGGGGGCGAGGAAGGGATTCTCCCGCCCGCTCCATGTTTCGGGCATGTTCGGATAGACGATGGTATCCGCGCTGATGACCGCGCCGATGCGCTGCATCAGATGGTCACGCTCGAGCGCCGTCAACCGCGCCACGCTCACGGAATTCCACAGCGGGATCTGCCAGTTGAAATGCCGGGCACCGACGGGATAGGCCACGTTCAGCCCGAGGCTGCGCTCCAGCACGAGCGGCATCACCGCCAGCGGCGTGCCCTCGCGGAAAAGACTGACGATACGCAGATTGCCGCGATTGCGCGCTTCACAATGCGCCCACCAGGCCCGCGTCCAGCAGTGCCTTTGATAGGGTGAAGCCACGGCACCGTTCTGGAGATCGTGCCACCAGGCGCTGCAGGCCTCGAAGTCACCGTCCACCCGGATCTCGATAGGCTCCTGCGAAGTAGGGCTGTCCATTGTTGCGCCGGTCCGAGGTCTGAACACACGAATCCCGCAATGCGCCTGACGCTGCGGAAGACATCAATGTTAGACGCAAAAGATTGACGCTTCCTTTGCTTGCACGCACAAGACCGTCGCCACCACCTCAAGCTGCTGCGCGGCGGATGATTCTGAGCAGTTCGCGCTGGATCGTCTCGTTGCCGCACAGCACCGAGCCCTTGGTCAGCATGTCGGCGCCGCCCTCGGTATCGCTGACATAGCCGCCCGCCTCACGCACCAGGATCAGTCCTGCGGCGATGTCATGGCTGGCGAGATGGCGCTCCCAGTAGCCGTCATAGCGCCCTGCCGCCACATAGGCGAGGTCGAGCGCGGCAGAGCCCATGCGGCGCACACCGGCTGTCGCGGCCATCACGGCGCCGAGTTCGGCGAGGAACTGGGGATGGTTGCCGCGCCCGATGAAGGGGATGCCGCAGGCGATCACGGCCTCGATCATCTCCTGGCGCGCGGCGACACGCAGCCGCCGGTTGTTCATGAACGCGCCCTGGCCCTTTTCCGCAGCAAAGATCTCGTCCTTGATCGGATCGTAGATCACCCCTGCCACGATCTGGCCCTCGCGCTCGAGGCCGACGGAAATCGCGAAATGCGGGATTCCGTGCAGGAAATTCGTCGTGCCGTCGAGAGGATCGACATGCCAGACATGGCTTTTGTCGGTGCCTTCGACGACACCGGCCTCCTCGAGCTTGAAGCCGTAGCCGGGCCGCGCCTTCTCGAGCGCCTCGCGCAGGGTCTTCTCGGCGCGGTGATCGGCGACGGAGACGAAGTCCCCCGGCCCCTTGCGGGAGACCTGGAGATTCTCGACCTCGCCGAAATCGCGCTTGAGATTGCGCGAGGCCTTCATCACGGCATCGAGCATCACGGTCATCAGGGGGGAGCGGATCATGGCGGGAACTTTGCTTTCTCGGATGGTCAGCCGACCGGGCACGCCGGCATTGGCCGGATCGGCAGGCGGGAATGCGCGAAACCCATGTCGAAAACCACGCCGCGCCGGGCGCGTCAAGGGTTTCGCGCGCAGCCGGCTCAGGGGCGGCTCGGATGCGGGTCGATGGCGCGGCTGTAGAAGACAAGGGCCAGCGCCAGCGCGCCGGCAAGTGCGAGGAAGACCGCATGATAGGCCTGGGCCGGATAACCGCCGGCCGGATCGGGGGAAAACTGCGCGACGAGCAACCCGGTCAGGGCTTGTGAGACGAAGACGCCGCCCATCGTGGCGATGTTCATGAGGGTGATGCCGCGCCCGGTCAGCCGTTGCGGGAACAGCGCCTTGCCGTGTGACGTCACGATCGGGACATAGCCGAAGGCGAAACCGAACAGGATCAGCCAGGCCGTCAGAGCAAAGCCTTCGAGCTGCACGAGACCGGCCACGAGCAACAGGCCCGTCGCGATGATGCCGCCGGTGAGGGCCTGGCGCCGGTAGCTTCGAAACCAGCGATCCGCCGCGCCCCAGGCGAAGATCCCGATAATCTGGGCCGCAGCGGCGATCAGGATCAGATTGCCGCGTTCCTGCAGCCCCGCACCATAGACGTCACTCAGCCAGGGGCCCGCCCACAGCCCGACGATGCAGGCGAAAGCGGAATAGGTCGTGGCATGCAGGGCAAAGACCTGCCAGAAGGAGCGCACGCGCAGGGCTTCCCCGACCCCCTTCACGGCCTCGGCCCAGCTCTCGCGCGCCGGCTCCTCGCTGCTGCGCCGGACCGGCAAGGACACCATCACGGCGAGAATGATCAACGCCGTCAGCCCGGCCATGCCGAAAAAGGCGCCGCGCCAGCCGATCCAGGCCGAGACCGCCGCGAGCGGCGCCGTCGCGACCAGCGTGCCGAGCGAACCGGCGCCCAGCGTCAGGCTGGTGAGAATGGCGAAGCGCTCGGGCGGGAAACGGCGCGCATAAATCGCCAGCGGCCCCATGAAGAAACTGGAGCAGCCGAGCCCGATCAGCGCGCGCGCGGCGATCAATCCGGTTCCGGTCTGTGCCATGGCAAACAGCAGACTGCCCGCAAGGGCGATAGCGGCGCTCACGATCAGCGTGGCGCGCGCACCGTATCGGTCGATGGCGATGCCCACGGGAATCTGCGCAAGGGCGAAACTGAGAAAGAAGGCGGATGAGAGAAAGCCGAGCCGGCTGGCATCAAGGGCGAGTTCGCGCGCGAGATCCGGCCCGATCACACCGATGGCGCTGCGCTGGAACTGGCTGATCATATAGGTTGCGATCAGCGCCGCGAGGACGGCAACGACAGTGCCGCGCGTCATCGCCCGCATCCTGCCCGGCGCCGTCTCCGGCCCTGCGCCCGTTCTTCCGACGGGCCTCTCACCCTCGACCATCGCACTCTCCGTTCATCCGCGTCCGGTCAGGGCCATCTGCGGATGTGACATGACGTTCCCCCCTTTACCTTGTCGCGGTTGGGGCAGGCTTCGCGCAAGGGTCATGCAGGGGGCTTGCCGGATGCGCCCCGGTTGGTAAAAGCGCACGGTGGGGCGTGCCGGCGTGCGCTCGAAGAAAGGATGGCCAGCATGAGCCTGATCGAATTTTCCAGTTTCGTGTCCGATCTTGCGACACATTCCGGGCGCGCGATCCTGCCCTTCTTCCGCACGGCGCTGTCGGTCGGCGACAAATCGTCGGGCGCTGATTTCGATCCCGTGACCGAAGCCGATCGCGCCGGCGAATCGGTCATGCGGCACATGATCAGGCAGCATTTTCCGGGTCACGGCATCATCGGCGAGGAATTCGGTTCCGAGAACGACGAGGCCGAATACGTCTGGGTGCTCGATCCGATCGACGGCACCCGCGCCTTCATGTCGGGCCTGCCGCTCTGGGGCACCCTGATCGGGCTGACGCACCATGGCAAGCCCGGTTTCGGGATGATGCACCAGCCATTCATCGGCGAGCGCTTCTCCGGCGATGGCGGTGCAGCGCATTATCAAGGACCGCATGCCTCCCGCACGCTGATCACCCGCGACTGCCCGGATATCGGCGGCGCTACCCTCATGGCGACGACGCCCGACATGTTCACCGGCAATGCGGCCGATGCCTTCGCCCGGGTCCAGGCGAAAGCCCGCCTGACGCGGTTCGGCTGTGATTGCTACGCCTATTGCATGGTGGCTGCCGGGCATGTCGATCTCGTCATCGAAAACGGGCTCAAACCCTATGACATCGTGGCGCTGATCCCGATCATCGAGGGTGCGGGCGGCATCGTTACCAGCTGGGACGGGGGCGATCCGACCAGGGGCGGGGCGATCATCGCAGCCGGTGATCGGCGCGTGCATGAACAGGCGCTGGCACTGCTCGCGGGGCGTTGAGGGTCAGACCGCGCCGACCGCCGGCCCGGCCCGCGCCGGGCTGCTCTCGCCCGGATGCGTGCCGGGAATGAAGGCGTCGAAGGCAGCGAAGAGCTGATCGCGGATCTGATCGCGCTCCATCAGGATCTCGTGGCGCGCGCCGGGTATGACGATCACGCCGCCGCCCTTGAGCCCCTGGCCGAAACGCTCCGTGGCCCGGGTATCGACAATCGCATCGGCTCCGGCGCCGATGATCAGGGTCGGAATGCGGATATCCAGCGCCGCACGCGGTTCCTGCAATTGCGCCATGAGCCTGAAGGCCGCGGCGACCCAGCCGATGGTCGGCTCGCCGATGGCGCCGTCGCCCAGAGCCGATGCAAGATCGGCATTGCGGGCATAGCGCTCGGGATCGCTGGTGAGCGGATTGCCGTCGAAGGGGCGGGTTGTTTGCGAGGTGGCGCCACCGCCGGGAATCCACAAGCGCCCGAGGCCGAGCCCCGCAACCGCCCGCGCCATCACGGCTGTGCGCCGCGGTGAGCCCAGACGCGCGATCCCGAGCATCGGTGCGCAGAGTACCATCCGTTCGAAAGGCGACATGCCCCGCCGCGCCATGTCGAGGGCGATGGCACCGCCCATGGAATGGGCGAGGGCGAAGAACGGGCGCGGACACAGGCGCTCCAGAACGCGCTCCCGGATCGCGAGCATGTCACGGTGGAAGTGCCGGAAACTCCCGATATGGCCCTTCCTGGCCTGGCGCAAGGCCCGGTAGGAGCGCCCCTGGCCCCGCCAGTCGAAGGTGACGACGGCAAAGCCGCGCGCCAGCAGGTCTGCCACGGTCTCGCAATATTTCTCGATGAATTCGGCCCGCCCCTGCAGGATGCAGACCGTGCCCAGCGGCTCCTCGCATCGCGCCGGCCAGTAGACCGCGCGCAAGGGCGCGCCATCGCGCGCGGTCACGCGCATCACCTGCCCGCCATCGGGGATCGTATTCGACGCGGTTTCGACGAGCTGCATCACAACCTCCGTGGACAGGCTTAATCCAGGCCGGCGGCGCGGTCCAGCGGATCGTGGGCAGCCGACCGTCGCGCTCTTGAAATGCGGATTTACGGTTCCCACCTCACGATCAGCGTCGGCCATGATGGCGGCGCGGACAACCGATCCGGCCATTCGGCGGATCATTCAAACGCATGTTGCTCAAGGAGAATGTGCCATGAGACAGTTCGACCTGTCCCCGCTTTATCGCAACACCGTCGGTTTCGACCGGCTGTTTTCCGCCCTCGACCAGTTCGCCGGTGTCGAGAGCGCGCCGACCTATCCGCCCTACAATATCGAGCGCACCAGCGAGAACGATTACCGCATCAGCGTCGCGGTGGCCGGCTTCACGCAGGATGACCTGACCATCGAGGTCAAGGAGCATGTGCTCGCGATCCGTGGCGCGAAGCAGGAAAGCGAGACCACTCGCAAGGCCGAGATGCTGCATCAGGGCATCGCCGCGCGCTCCTTCGAGCGTCGCTTCCAGCTCGCCGACGGCGTTCAGGTGCGGGGTGCCAGCCTCGAAAACGGGCTCCTGCATGTCGATCTCGTCCGCGAGATCCCGGAAGCCAAGAAGCCACGCCTGATCCCGATCGGGGGCGAGACCGGAACGCGCACGATCGACGCGCAGAAGGATGAGGCGCAAGCGGCCTGAGGCCGCGATGCGGCGTCCGACGCCTCAACGCGAGAAAGGTCCGGCTCGTTCACCACGGGCCGGGCTTTTTGTCTGGCGATCTCCGAAATACCGAATCGTCTGATCAGGCCAGCGACCGGGTGGACGCGTGTCTCATCGTAACGTTACCCCCCGGATCCGTTCCGAGCGGCGGCGCAGCAGCTCGATCGTGGTGAGCAGCGCGATCGACAGCGCCACGAGAATTGTCGCCACGGCGAGAATCGTCGGGCTGATCTGCTCGCGGATACCCGACCACATCTCGCGCGGGATGGTGCGCTGCTCGACGCCGGCGACGAAGAGCACGATCACGATCTCGTCGAAAGAGGTGATGAAGGCAAACAGCGCGCCCGAGATCACGCCGGGCAGGATCAGCGGCATGGTGATCTTGAAGAAGGCGTAACTGGGCGAGGCGCCGAGATTCGAGGCCGCCCGCGTGAGGGAATGGTCGAACCCGACCAGCGTCGCCGTCACCGTGATCACCACGAAGGGTGTGCCGAGCGCAGTATGGGCCAGAATCACGCCGGGGAAGGTCTGGGCCAGACCGATCGAGGAGAAGAAGAAGAACATCCCCGCCGCCGAAATGATCAGCGGCACGATCATCGGGGAAATCAGGATCCCCATGATCAGCCCCTTGTAGGGCATGTGCGGACGGCTGAGCCCCAGCGCGGCCAGGGTGCCGAGCGTCGTCGCCAGAATGGTGGAGGCGATGCCGATGAGGAAGGAGTTCTGGATCGAGCGCATCCAGCTCTCCGAGGTGAACAGATCCTCGTACCAGCGCAGGGAATAGCCCGCCGGGTCGAAGGTCAGCATCTCGCGCGAGAACGTGAAATAGGGCTGCGAATTGAAACTCAGCGGGACCATGATGATGATCGGCGCGATCAGGAAGAAGAAGATCAGACCGCAGATGACCCGGAACGTGTAGTACCAGATGCGCTCGCCGCGCGTGGCGTAGGAGGGCAGTGCCATGGCTTCGTCTCCCCTCAGCCGAGTTTCAGGTTGTCGGCGCCGACAAGGCGGTTATAGGCCCAGTAGAGCACCAGAACGCCGAGCAGCAGAATCGTCCCGAGTGCGGCCGCGAGGCCCCAGTTCAGTGATTGCTGCATGTGTCGCGCAATCTCGTTCGAGATCATCCGGCCCGACTGGCCGCCGACGAGGGCGGGGGTGATGTAGTAGCCGATCGAGATGATGAAGACGAGCACCGCGCCGGCACCGATTCCCGGCAGCGTCTGGGGCAGATAGACCTTGCGGAACGCCGTGAATGGCGTGGCCCCGAGGCTCTTGGCCGCGCGCATGTAGGAGGGCGGGATCGTGCGCATCACCGAATAGAGCGGCAGCACCATGAACGGCAGCAGGATATGCGTCATCGCGATGATGGTGCCGAACATGTTGTACATCAGGGAGAATCGCCCGTCCTCACCAATGATGCCGACGGCAATCAGCGATTCGTTGATCACTCCCTGCTGCTGCAGGAGCACGATCCAGGCCGTGGTGCGCACCAGCAGTGAGGTCCAGAACGGCAACAGGACGAAGATCATCAAGAGGTTCGAATAGCGCATCGGCAGGATCGACATGTAATAGGCGATCGGAAAGCCGAGCAGAATCGTCAGCACCGTGATCGTGATCGACAGTCCCAGCGTGCGGATATAGAGATCCGTGTAGATCCGCCGGTTTTCGTCGCGCAGCTCGATTTCGCCCTCGTCATTGAACTGACGGTCGAGCGCGGCGACGTAATAGGCGCTCGTCAGCGGTCGACCCTCGCGCTCGATCACGCGCCAGAGCGCGACATCGCCCCAAAGCCGGTGCGAATCGAGGAAGGCTTCCTTGTAAGGCGGTTCAAAATCGGGAACCTTGCGCACAGTGCGTGCGACAGCGCCGCGGGCAGCGGACAATTCATAATTCAGGCGCACGCCGAGCGGCCCGGAAAACTGATCGCGGCGCGGACGTTCCATGTCACGGCGAAAATCGGCGGCGAGGGCGGCATAGACCTCTTCGCCGGGAAGCTCTTCGCCATCCCACCCCTGAAGCGCCTCGAGCGTCTGCGGTAGCGCGTTGACGACCTGCGGGTTGTCGACGCTGCGCCACATCATCTGACCAATGGGGAAGATGAAGACGACGAGAAGGAAAAGCAGCAGCGGCAAGACCAGAGCGAGGGCCATCAGCTTGCGCTGGCGCTCGGCCCGTTTCAGGCTCAGCTTGAGAGGGACGCCATCCGCCGTGACCATCTGGCCGGAAGCATCCTGCATCAGATCGGCATTTCCTGCATCAGCCTGTGCCATGCATCTCGTCTCCACCGGTCGCATTCATGCGTGCGATCACGCTTGTTCTTGATGGGTGGGGGCGCGCGAACGCCCCCACCTGAAAGTCGGATCGGGCGACAAGCCTTACTGGAGCATCCAGTTGGCGAAACGCTCGCGCAGCTCATCGCCGTAATCGGTCCAGAAATCGTTATCGAGAACGATCGGCGAATAGTAGTTGTCCGGATTGGTCGGCATGTGCTCGTTCATGTCGATCCCGAGATCGGCATGCTCGCCCACGAGAGGTGCGGAAGACGCACGCGCCGGGCCGTAGGAGATGAACTTGGCCTGATCCGCCAGACGCTGCGTGTCGGTGGCGTAATAGAGATAGTCCATCACGGCATCGACGTTATCGCCGTCAGCCGGAACCACCCAGCCGTCCCACTCGACGATCTGGCCGTCCCAGATAATGTCGAAAGGCTGGCCCTCGACCTGCGCGGCATTGAAGATACGGCCATTATAACCGGTCGCCATCACGACTTCCTCGTCAGCGAGGAGCTGGGGAGCCTGGGCACCCTCGGTCCAGAAGACGATGTGTTCCTTGATGGTGTCGAGCTTGGCGAAGGCGCGGTCCTGGCCCTCCGGCGTGGCGAGCACGTCATAGATATCCTCCGGCGCAACGCCATCGGCATAGAGTGCCCATTCGAGGTTCGTGCCCGGACGATCCTGCAGCGCGCGGCGGCCCGGATAGTTCTCGACATCAAACAGCGCCTCGATCGCATCGGGCTGCGCGTCTTCGGGGAACAGGTCGGTGTTATAGGCGAGAATCGTGGAATACACGATCTGCGGGATGAAGCACTCACCCAGCGAGCCCGGGAGGAAATCCTCGCTGGCAGGGGTGCCGTCCGGTGCCGGGGCAAGCATTTCGTCGTGATCGATCGGCAGGATGATACCTTCGTCGCAGGCGAGCTGCGCGTCGGAAGGCAGCATGTCGACGAGATCCCAGGTCACGTTGCCGGCCTGGGACTGGGCACGAAGACCCGCCAATGCATTGGCCGAACCGTCATCATTGATGATCTCGACATTCGGATTTTCTTCCATATAGGGCTCGTGATAGGCGCGCACCTGGCTCTCGGTATAGGCGCCGCCCCAGGAGACGATGGTGAGGTTGACCGGCTCCTGCGCATATGCACCCGCCGAGATCGCCGCCGCAGCGACGCCGCCGGCAAGAATCGAAAGTTTCTTCATGGACATACAGTTTCTCCCAGTCCTGTGTTGGGGAGCGCTTCAGGAGCGCTCCGCGCCGGTACGGCAGTCATCCGCCATCCGGCCTTCCTTGCGGGGCCACGCGAAAGACGCGGGCCGCCTGCCGAGCGGACCCGACGGGCCCGCCTGATCCGCCGCGCGCGCATCAAGCATCCAGCGCGCGGCAATCCTGCGTGATCCAGCCGATACGCACCTTCGCACCACGCGCCAGATCGGGGCTGTGCGAGGAATTCGGCACCTTGACGATGAACTCGTCATTGCCGCAGACCTTCACCCGGGTGCGGATATGGTCGCCGAGATAGATCAGCTCACGCACCTCGGCCTCGAAGACGTTGTCGAGATCGGCGCTGCCCTCCGGCGCGATCACCACGCGCTCGGGACGCAGCGACAGCGTCGTGCGATCCCCCACTGCGCCGACATTGACCCTGAGCGCGGTAACCTTGTCGCCATTGTCGAGCACGACCTTGCAGGTATCCCCGTCGATCGCCTCGACCTTGCCCATGAGCTTGTTGTTTTCGCCGATGAAGGCGGCGACGAAGGCGTTTTCCGGGCGCTCGTAGAGAGCCGGCGGTGATGCCAGCTGCTGCACCACGCCGTCATTGAAGACCGCGATGCGGTTCGACATGGTCAATGCCTCGGTCTGGTCATGGGTGACATAGACCACGGTGACGCCGAGCTGGTCGTGGATATGCTTGATCTCGTATTGCATCTGCTCGCGCAGGTTCTTGTCGAGCGCACCGAGCGGCTCGTCCATCAGGACGAGCTCCGGCTCGAAGACCAGCGCACGGGCCACGGCAACACGCTGCTGCTGGCCACCCGAGAGCTGCGCCGGCATGCGCGCGCCGAAATCCGAGAGCTCGACCATGTCGAGGGCGCGTTGCACCCGCGCTTCGACATCCGCCTTGCCCATCTTGCGAACCCGCAGCGGGAAGGCCAGGTTTTCCGCCACCGTCATATGCGGGAAAAGCGCATAATTCTGGAACACCATGCCGATGCCGCGCTTGTGCGGGGCGACATTGTCGATGCGCTGGCCGTCGAGCCGGATCTCGCCAAAGGTCGCGGATTCGAAGCCCGCGAGCATCATCAGACACGTCGTCTTTCCCGAACCAGACGGCCCGAGCATCGTGAGAAACTCACCGCGCGCAATGTCGAGGTTGAGATTTTTGACGACGAGTGTCTCGCCATCATAGCTTTTCTGCACGTTGTCAAAGCAGACGTGACCCGAACCAGTCACTCCGTCAGCAGTTTTCAGCACTGTGGACACGCTCCCTCTGTTGCCCGACCAATCGAAAACCGGGCTGCGCGTTTCTTGGCCTTATCCTTCACGATCCTCTTCTTTCCCGCAACCCCCGAATTCGATTTTCTTCACCGCAACGTCACACGGGCGCCATGATTCGGCCCTGCATTCCGGCATGCTCGAAAAACAGGCAAATCCATAAATTGCTGAAAATTATCACAAAATCCGAAACCTTCGGCGCCCCACCGGCTTCCGCACGGGCAGTCTGCCGCACCCGACCCGATGTGCAATTTCGCGGATGATTGCACTGCGTTTACGGTTTCGTGCTATAGGCTGCGCCGCGCGCGGCTTGCGGCTCGCAGTGCCGGCGTCAGGTGCGCGGCGCAGCCGGAAGCGAGACAACGAGACCAGAACGGAAGTGACGATGTCCGAACAGATACGCGCCGGCGACATGCTGATGGCGCTGTTTACCGGCGCCGGTTACACGGCGATCGAGCCGCCGGTCCTGCAACCGGCGGAACTGTTTCTCGACCTCTCCGGCGAAGAGATGCGCCGACGCATGTTCGTGACCCTCGACGCCAACGGCAACGAATTGTGCCTGCGGCCCGAATATACCATTCCCGTCTGCCGCGCGCATCTCGCCGCGTCACCCACCGACGCGGCCCCGGCGCAATATTGCTATCGTGGCCCGGTCTTTCGCCTGCGTGCGGGAGAGACCGGAGAGTTCCAGCAGGCCGGGGTGGAATCGATCGGACGCCGGGACATCGCCGCCACCGACGCGGAAATGCTCGGTCTTGCGACCGAGGCGCTCGACCGTCTGGGCATCGCACCGCAACGGATTGCCCTGGGCGATGTCGGCCTGCTCGAAGCTCTGCTCACGGTCCTCGACATACCCGCCGCCGCCAGGGCCCGGCTGATGCGCGCCATCGTCGCCGGCGAGGGTCCCGCCGCACTCGCGGAGCCTGAGGAAACGGATGAGGCCGAGAGCGGCGCGATGCGGCATGCGGGCCTGCTCGCCGCACTCGCCGGGCAGGATCCGGAAGCGGCACGCGCCTTCGTCGAGGACGTGCTCTCGATCGCCGGCATCACCTCCGTCGGCGGGCGCAGCGCCGGGGATATCGCCCGGCGCTTCCTCGCCCGCGCCGGTCGCCATGGCGGCGATATCGCCCCCGAAGCCCGGGCCGTGCTGCGGCGCTATCTCGCCATTGCCGGCAATCCGGATGCGGCGGCTGCGCAAATACGCGCGCTCGCCGCCGATGCGGGACTCGCCATGGATTGTGCACTCGATCTGTTCGAAGAGCGCAACGGTTTCCTGGCCGCGCACGGGATCGATCCTGCGCAACTCGGCTTTCGCGCCGATTTCGCGCGTAATCTCGATTATTATACCGGGTTCATCTTCGATATCGCAGCCGATCCCGACCCGGCGGCCAGACCGCTCGTCGGTGGCGGTCGCTACGACCGGCTGGCGCGCCATCTCGATCCCTGGCAGTCGCTGCCGGCGATCGGCTGCGCGTTCTGGCTCGATCGCATCGCCGCCTGCCGTGCCGGCACTGCTGCGGTCGACGCATCCGTTCAGGGAGAGACAGCATGAGTGCCGCACCGCTCGTCATCGCCGTGCCTTCCAAGGGACGGCTGCAGGAAAACGCCACGGCGTTCTTCGCCCGCGCCGGTCTCGAATTCGCCAAGGCGCGCGGTTCGCGCGGTTATCGCGGCACGGTCAAGGGCATGCCGGAGGTGGAAATCGCCTTTCTCTCGGCCTCCGAAATCGTCGGCCATCTGGTCCGCGGCGAGGTGCATTTCGGCATCACCGGTGAGGATCTGATCCGCGAGCAGGCGTCTGATGCCGATAACGACATCGCGCTGATCACGCCGCTCGGTTTCGGCCACGCCAATGTTGTCGTCGCCGCGCCGCAGGCGTGGATCGACGTCTCGGGCATGGCCGATCTGGATGAGGTCGCTGTCGATCTGCGCAGCCGCCAGGGCCGCAAGATGCGCGTCGCCACCAAATACGTGAACCTGACCCGCAGCTTTTTTGCTCGCCACGGCATCGCCGATTATCGCATCGTCGAATCACTGGGTGCCACGGAGGGCACACCGGCCTCCGGGGCGGCGGAGATCATCGTCGATATCACCACCACCGGCGCGACGCTTGCCGCGAATGCGCTCAAGGTGCTCGATGACGGGGTGATCCTGCGTTCACAGGCCAATCTCGCCGCCTCACTGCGCGCCCCCTGGAGCGAAGCCGCGCGGGCGGCGGCGCGCGCCGTCCTGACCCGGATCGCGGCGCAGGAGGAAGCCCGCCGGGTGCGCGAGGTCCGCACGCTGGTGCCGCAGGAACGGCGCGCCGCCGTTGCCGCCGCAGCGAATGCCTTCGAGGCGCATCTGCTTTCGGCACCTGATGCCGCCGAACTGGTGATGCATTGCGAGGTCGGGCACGTCTTCGCCGTCACCGATGCCCTGGCAGCCGCCGGCGCGCGCGACATGACCGTGCGCAGCCTCGACTATGTCTTTCGCGCGCATAATCCGCTCCAGGCCCGCCTCGACAAGCGACTCCCGGTACTCTGACCACCGCGCGGCTGACCAGTTCCCGGCAAGAAAAAGGCCGCTCCGGGGGAAGGAGCGGCCTCGACAGGGCGATGATCAGATCGGGGGAAGCGATCACCGCTTGGGGAAGAGAAGCCCGCATGTCGCGACCTTCATGCAGGTTACGGCAATCTCATCAGCGCGGATCACACGGAATCGGGAAAAATCGCAAGGGCGCCAAAAAACGCGGAAGCGCCGGCTGTCGAGATTTCGGCGGGAAGCGGCATCGCCCGGGACACCCTGACTTCCGGCATCAGCGGAGCCGGAACGTCGAAGCCCTCACGGGCGGGAGCGGCGGTCTTCGCAGTCATGGCGTAACCGGCGCTGATGCCGACAAGCAGCGCCGTCATCAGCAGCATCCGCATGCGATTGTCGTTGGCCGCCTTGTCGTCGCGGGGAAAGGGTTGAGCCGGCGTGAAAGCCTGCAGATCCGTACCGCCGACGGGGATGATCGCGCCGGAGGGAATCGCCGGCAACACGTTTGCCGCGCCGCGTTCATGCGCAATGTCGGTTGCGGCCCGACGCTGCGGCAACTGCCCACGTGCCCTGGCGAGCGCACGGGCCTGTCGCGCCAGACGCCATGCCCGCCGTGTCGCATCTTCACCGGGATGAGCATCCTCGCCGCCGCCATCGGCCTGTGCCTGGACCGCGCGCGCCATCGCCGCAGCGGCCATTTCGCGCGCACCCAGGGCAAGCACGCAATCGGCATCATCCGTTTGCAAGACGTCTGCGGCCGCTTGCGGAGTGCCTGCGGCCGCTTGCGAAGTGCCTGCGGCCGCTTGCGAAGTGCCTGCGGCCGCTTGCGAAGTGCCTGCGGCCGATCCCAACGGCGGGAATGACCCGCCCGGGGGGATCCCCCGCGTCCCGCTCAGATCGAGCGTCAGCCACCCGACCTGCGAGATGGCCCGCTCATCGATGGCAATGCTGTGCCTTTTGGCATTCTCTCCGGAATCCGGCGTCGAATCGGCAATCACCCGCGCACCCGTAAGGTTAATCAAGCGTTAACGCGGACTATGCGCAGATCGTCGCATCTGCGCCAGTCGCGATTGCCGATTATGGTTAACGGGCGTTAATTGTCTATCCGCACCGGCATGTTTTTTTGGCCGACCACAACCTGTATGCCGCTGCCCTCCATCGCCGCGACGAACCCGTCAGCATCCTGCGCGATGATCGGAAACGAGCCGTAATGGCAGGGAATCGCCACCCTGGCCCGGGAGAAATACCGCTTCATGGCGAGTGCCGCCGTGGTTGCATCCATGGTGAACCGGTCGCCGATCGGGACGATGACCACATCCGGCTGGTGCAATTCGGCGATCAGGGCCATGTCGCCGAAGATATCCGTATCACCCATGTGATAGACGGTCGGCTCGCCCGGCGCCTTGACGACGAGGCCCGCCGAGGGGCCAAGCGGGAAGTTCACATCCGTCTCCACCATGCCGGCGGAATGATCGGCGCGCACCATGGTGACGCGGAAACCGCCCTGATCCGTGGTGCCGCCGAGATTCATCGGGTCGAAGTTCTCGATACCCTGCTTGGCCAGATACATGCACAATTCGAAACTGGTAACGATCTTTGCCCCCGTGCGCTGCGCGATGGCCGGCGCATCGCCGACATGGTCGCCATGGCCATGCGTGATCAGGATGTGGGTGGTGCCCTCGCCCGCCTTCTCGGCATCGCCCTCGAAAGCGGGATTGCCGGTGAAGAAGGGGTCGATCAGGATGTTGTTCTCGCCGAATTCCAGACGAAAGGCCGAATGGCCGTACCAGGTGATCTTCATGGCTCGCATATCCTCCGTGTTTGACTTAAACAAGCGGCGCAACGCCTTTTCCTTTCCGGATCGCACGTGATGCCCGCCCGTATCGACCAGACGCCACCGCACCCTGCGCAACGCCACAGCAAGGCTTGCGTTTCATCCGGCTTCACACGTCCTGATTCGGCGCGTGCGGAGCGGCTCCCATGACAGTGGCGCTCGAAGGGCTCATCGGCAAGCTTCCCCGTTACGGGCGTCTGATCGGCATCGATCTGGGCACGAAGACGATCGGCCTCGCCCTCTCGGATGTCGAGCGGCGCATCGCCTCGCCGCTGGAGACGCTCAAACGCGGCAAGTTCACCCGGGATGCGGCGGAAATCGCCAGGATCGTGACGCGTTTCGATGTGGCGGCCATCGTCGTCGGTCTGCCGCTCAACATGGATGGCAGCGCCGGCCCGCGCGCACAATCGACGCAGAGCTTCATGCGCAATCTCGAAGGCGTGATCGCCTGCCCGATCGTGGGCTGGGACGAGCGGCTCTCCACGATGGCGGTGACGCGCACCCTGCTCGAAGCGGATGCCTCGCGGGCGCGGCGCGGCCAGCTCGTCGACAAGCTCGCCGCCAGCTATATCCTGCAAGGGGCGATCGACCGGCTGAATCTGCTCGAAGATGCCCGCACCCAGGAAGCTGATCGAGCAGCGGATCAGGCGACGAACGTCGACGGCGAGGATCCGGACCGCGAATGAGGCGCAGCGCGCCCTGTTGCGGCCTCAGGCCGCCTGTGACGCAGCGTTCTCCATCAGCACGGCATAGATCGCATCACCATCGGTCGCGGCACGCAGGCGCTCCAGCACGCCGGGATGACGCAGCACGCGGGCGATGCGCGCCAGTGCCTTGAGATGATCCGCACCCGCAGCCTCGGGGGCCAGCAGCAGAAACAGGAAATCCACCGGCATGCCGTCGATCGCCTCGAAATCGATGGGCTTCTCGAGGCGTGCGACGAGACCGAAGAGCTTGTCGATATCGGCCAGCTTGCCATGGGGAATGGCAATGCCCTCCCCGATCCCGGTCGAGCCGAGGCGCTCGCGCTGGAGCAGCGTCTCGAAGATGTCATGCGCATCCAGCCCGGTGAGACGAGCCGCATGGGCGCTGATCTCCTGGAGCGCTTGTTTCTTGCCGTTGGCCTTGAGGGCCGGCATCACGGCTTCGGACGACAGGATCTCAAGAAGCATGACGTTCATCAGGCTCTGTCACGACGGGGGCACGCGCATGACCGCGCAGAAACACGCTTCGCGTCATGAAGAGCCCCCTGATGTTTCGGTGAGGCCGATCACGGCCTCATGAATGCTCCGCCGGGGGATCGATCCAGCCGATCGCCCCGTCGGTGCGGCGGTAGACGATGTTGATCCGCCCGCTTCCTGCATGCTGAAACACCAAACAGGGGGCTCCTGTCAAATCAAGTTCGATCACGGCCTCGCTCACGGACTGATTCTTCAAGGACTTGGTTTCCTCGTGGATGACGACGGGATGGAATTCGCCCTCGGGCTCCTCGAATTCCTGTGAATCGTCGAATGGCGCCTCGATCACCGAATAGCTCGCCTTCATCATCTCGGCGGCCTTGCCGTTCTGCGAATAATCGCGCAGACGGCGCTTGTGGCGGCGCAGGCGCTTTTCGATGCGCTGGGCCGTCTGATCGAAGGCGGCATGGGCATCCATGGCGCTGCCCGTCGATTCGAGGGTGACGCCCGTGGCGAGATGCAGCACGCAATCGGTGCGGTAGCCGCTGCCTTCCGGCTCGATGGTGACATGCCCCGTCACGGCGACATTGCCATCGAAATACTTGGCCAAGGCCGCCTCGACACGCTCTTCGACATGCGCGCGCAGTGCGTCGCCGATATCCATGTTCTTGCCGGAAATACGAAGCGTCATCATGTCCCCCTGTTCTTGCGCGCGGCGGGCCGCCGCACCGGGTCTGGACCTTTAGAGGTAAGCAGCCCTGATCACGGCGTCAATCGACGCGGCGCGCCTTCCGATGCTGCGCTTGCGAAGGCGCCGCATCCGTCATGCCCTGCGCGCGCTGTGATTGACAGGGCTCGCGGCACGGCGGATGCTCAGCACAAAGCAAAAAGCCAACTGCAACAGATGGTTGATGAAAGGTTTCGCTGCTGGCCATTGCGGGAACTGTCGGCCAAGGGAGGGCGTATGACGCAACAGCCGCATCGCGAGCGCGTGCAGGTGGGAATCGTGGGAGCCGGCCCGGCAGGGCTGCTGCTCTCGCATCTGCTGGCGTTGGCGGGAATCGAATCGATCGTCGTCGAGACGAAATCACGCGCCCATCTGGAGCAGCGCATCCGCGCCGGTGTGCTCGAACACGAGACCGCTACCGTCCTGCGCGAGACCGGACTCGGTGCCCGCATGGATGGCGAGGGACTCGCGCATGACGGGCTGTTCCTGCAATTTGCAGGCGCGGCGCATCGCATCGATCTCAAGGCGCTCACCGGCAGGAACGTGATGGTCTACGGCCAGCATGAGGTGGTGAAGGATCTGATTGCCGCGCGGCTTGAAGACGGCGAGGTGATTCGCTTCGATTGCGCGGATGTCGCCGTGCGCGACATCGACACGGATCACCCCGCGATCCATTACAGCCGCGATGGCGCCATGCATGAGATCACCTGCGATTTCATTGCCGGCTGCGACGGGTTCCACGGCATCTGCCGCGCATCGATCCCGCCCGAGGCGCTGACGCTCTATGAGCGGGTCTATCCGTTCGGCTGGCTCGGTGTGCTCGCGCGGATACCGCCGGCTTCGCAAGAACTGATCTATGCCGCCCACGATGACGGATTCGCGCTGCTCTCCATGCGCTCGCCACAGATCAGCCGGCTCTATCTGCAATGCCCCCCGGATGCGGATGCGGCAGATTGGCCCGATGAACGGATCTGGGAGGCGCTCGATGCCCGGCTTGCCCGCTCCGACGGTTTCAGGCTCACCCCCGGCCCGATCCTGCAAAAGAGCGTCACCGCCATGCGCAGCTTCGTCTGCGAGCCGATGCGCTTCGGTCGCCTGCTGCTGGCCGGCGATGCCGCCCATATCGTGCCGCCGACCGGAGCCAAGGGCATGAACCTCGCCGTCGGCGATGTCCGGGTGATGGCCCGTGCGCTGGAGCGCTATTTTGCGCGTGGCGATGAAGAGGCGATCGCGGCCTATGGCCCGGCCTGTCTGCGCCGGATCTGGCGGGTGCAGCGTTTCTCCTGGTGGATGACGCAGATGCTGCATCGCTTCGAGGATGACAGCCCCTTCGACCGCCGCCGCCAGCTGGCCGAGCTCGATTACGTGGTCAATTCGCGCGCCGCCGCAACGACGCTGGCGGAGAATTACGCGGGCCTTCCCATGGATTGGGGAGATGGGCCATGATCGGCGCATGAGCTTTTCGCCCCTCGACAGCGCCCTGACCGGCCCACTCTTCGTCAGCCCCGCCATGCGCGCGGTGTTCGGCGACGAGGCGCGGCTTGCTGCGATGCTCGCCTTCGAGACAGCGCTGGCGCGTGCGCAGGCGGAGGCGGGAATCGCGGATGTCGCGCTCCCCGACGCGCTCTCCGCGATCACGCCAGCTGATTTCGACATGACGTCGCTCGGCGTGGAAACCGCGCTCGCCGGCGTGCCGGTAATCCCCTTCGTCAGACAGTTGCGCGAGATGCTCCCGCCGCCGCTCGCAAGTGATCTGCACAAGGGTGCGACCACGCAGGATGTGCTCGACACCGCCCTCGTCATCCAGATTCGCGACGCGCTCAAAGTGCTGGCGCCCGATCTCAAGGCGCTCGTCGAGGCGCTGCATCTGCGCGCGCAGGAACATGCGCACAGCCTTTGCGCCGGGCGGACTTACGGCCAGCATGCGGCGCCGGTGAGCTTCGGCTTCAAGCTGGCGATCTGGCTGGCCGGCATCTGCGATGCCCTTGATGCGCTCGACGCTGCCCGTCCGCAGGCGCTGCGCCTGTCGCTGGCCGGCCCGGTCGGAACGCTCGCGGGGATGGGGGGGCCCGATCAGGCTTTTGCGATTCGCGCGCGCATGGCGGAGAGCCTCGGCCTCACTGACACGCCGCTGCCCTGGCATGCACGACGGGGCGGGCTTGCGCGGCTGGCCGATGCGTTGCGGCAATTGCTCTCGGCGCTTGCGCATATGGCGGGGGATCTCGCGCATCTGGCTTCGACGGAGGTGGGCGAGATCGCCGAGCCGCACCAGCCCGGTCGCGGCGGCTCCTCCGCCATGCCGCATAAGCGAAACCCGGTCTCCTGCACGGTGATCCTCGCCGCTTCGCATCAAGCACGGGGCCTCGCTGACGCCTTCGACGAGGCCGCGATCGGCGCGCATGAGCGCCCGGCGGGTGCCTGGCACGGGGAGTGGCACGTGCTGCCGACGCTCCTCGGTCTCGCCTCCGGGGCCCTGCGCGAGGCGCGGGTGCTGGCCGAGCGGATGGAGATCGACGTCACGCGCATGCGCGCCAATCTCGACGCGACACGCGGCCTGCTCTTTGCCGACGCCGCGAGCGCGCTGCTGGCCCGCGACATGGGCACAGCGGAGGCCAAGGCGGCGGTGACCCGCGCCGCAGATCGCGTGCGCGCCGAACGGATCGATCTCATCGATGCGCTGAGCGCCGAGACGGGCCGCGACAGGGCCACCCTCGCCCCCGCCTTCTCCCCCGAGCCGGCCATCGCGGCAGCGGCGGCGCATATCCCGTTGCTGGAAGCGCCGGTGGCGCGGGCGCGGGCGCAGATCGACCGGCTCGGCTGAACCCTCCTGTCCCCCTCACGGCCCTCCCGCGCCCTTTCCGCCCCGTGCGCGAAAACCGCAAGGGCGTGCGCGGATCGGCCCCTTCGCAGGGGCGGCGCAATCGCTTATTCACGAAGCCGTCCGTTTCACCCTCTGCCGAAGTCCGGAAGGTCTGTCATGTCCATCGATCCCAAATCCGCCGTCAACGCCTTCGATGATGAAGCCCGTATCGCCCGCATGGTGGAGCGGCTCAGCGAATGGGTGCGGGTCGAGAGCCCGACGCGCAATGCCAATGCCGTCAATGCGATGATGGATGTGCTGGTCTCGGGCATCGACGAGAGCATCGCCACGGTCGAGCGGGTGCCGGGGCGCGACGGGCTCGGCGACAGCGTCATCCTGCGCGCGGGGCCGCAGACCAACGAGAAGCCGATTCTTGTGCTGTCGCATCTCGACACGGTGCATCCGATCGGCACGGCGGAGAAGGACAATCCCGTACGCCGCGAGGGCGACCGGCTCTACGGGCCTGGCGTCTACGACATGAAGGGCGGCGCCTGTCTCGCCCTCGAGGCCTTCATGGAAGTGGCCCGGCGCGGCACGGCGAAGCGCCCGCTCGTCTTCCTCTTCACACCCGACGAGGAAATCGGCTCGCTGACCACGCGCGGGCTGATCGAGGAGCTCGGCCGTCATGCCGAGGCGGTGCTCGTCACCGAGCCGGCCCGCGAGGGCGGCAAGATCGTCACCTCGCGCAAGGGTGTCGGCCGTTTCGACGTGCATATCGAGGGCCGTCCCGCGCATTCGGGCTCGAAACACGCGGAGGGCCGCAACGCCATCCACGAGGCTGCGCGCCAGATCTCCGTGATCGAGGCGATGACCGATTACGAGCGCGGCGTCACCACCACCGTGGGGCTGGTCAACGGTGGCACGGCCATGAACACCGTGCCGCAGCATTGCCGCTTCTCCATCGATCTGCGCGTCGCCACCGTGGCTGATGGCGAGGAATTCGCCGAGAAGATCATGGGGCTCGTGCCGCTCGCCCCCGATTTCAAGGTCACCGTTACCGGCGGCATGAACCGCCCGCCCTTCGAGCGCACGCAGGAGGTCGCGCAGATCTTCACGCTCGCGCAGGAGATCGGCAACGAGATCGGCCTCGACGTGCAGGAATGCCCGCGCACCGGCGGCGGCTCCGACGGCAATTTCACCGCCATCTTCGGCGTCCCCACCCTCGACGGCCTCGGCATTGATGGCGACGGCGCCCACACGCTCCAGGAATACGCCCTGATCTCCTCGATCGCCCCGCGCGCCAAGCTGATCGCTTCCTTCCTCGAACGGATCGGCTGACACAGCGGCGCGGCTGCGCATCGGCACGTGCTGCCGCGCATTCTCGCGCGGTGGCGCGGCCCCGGGCGCGACGAGCCATCCGCTCGCGATTGATCCAGATCAGCGCCAAGGCGGCAACGACATGCGATGACATCACGGCATTGGAGCGCGTTCCGAGCTGACGCAATCAGGCCGGACGCTCCCAGTCACTGGAAGGCGCTTCATTTTCCGTCAGCCGGTATCCAGCTGAGGGAATGATGCTCTCGCCCGGATTGCGGAGTCTGTTCGATGCCGACCGGACCACGTTCCCCTTCATCGACGGATATACCGAGCTCGGCTCTGATCCCCTTCATCTTCGTGACTTTCCTGATCACCTGGGGCTGACGGGGATCTACGTCCTTGCACCCAAGATAGCCGCCGATGCCTTCGGCGAGATCAGCGGCTCACACCCGTTCTTCCTTCTCGCGACATGGGCGCCGGCTGTTGCAAGCTTCCTGATCATCGCCCGCCATGCGGGCCGATCTGGCATACGCGCCTTTCTCGCGCGGCTGCTGATATGGCGCGGATCGTGGGGCTGGGCAGCATTCATGCTGATCCTGATGCCGCTCGTCTTCATGGCGGGCTCGCTGATCAAGGGCGGGCCGTTGCTCGCGCGCCTGCCGCCCGGGGGTGCGGGAGCGGCCGTGGCGGTGATGTTCATGATGCTGTTTCTCGGGCCCGTGGAGGAATTCGGCTGGCGCGGCGTCATGCAACCCCTGCTGCAACGCCACATGGCGCCGTTCTGGGCGGGCATCCTCATCGGCGCGACATGGGGTTTGTGGCATCTGCCGGCCTTCTTCCTTGCCGGCGTGGTCTTCGCCAACTGGAACTTCCTGCCCTTCTTCATCGGCAACGTCATACTCGCGGTTCTGATCACGCCGATCTTCAACCATATGCGGGGCAGCCTGCTCTGGCCGGTCCTGTTCCACTGGCAGCTGATCAACCCTTTCTGGCCCGATGCACAGCCCTGGGACACGTGGATCCTGGTCGGCGTGGCGGTGATCGTGGTCTGGTGGAACCGCAAGACCATGTTCAGCCGCGTTGGCGCGGTGACTGTGGTGATCCCGGAGACACGCGCAAGCGTATGAAACGGCCAGCCTGTCCACGCACCGATGCGGACGATCATGCCATTGAAATATCGGTATGATCTCGGGAACAAGGCCTGATCGGAGTGCGCGATTTTCTCTGGAGGCGGGGCGCGTTCAGTCAGGATCGGCCTGCCGGCTTCTTGCGCCTTCTGGCCATCTCCCGGTAGAGCGCTTCGCGGGTGACCCCGAGTTCCGCAGCCAGCTCCTGCAATCGACCGCGCTCGGGAAAGGCGTTGCCCTCCGCCAACCAGGCGTCGAGGCGATCCGCCAGACGCGGAAGTGAACGGATTTCCGCTTTCAAACGTGCGCCCTGAAGGGCATGCGCGAGGTCCATCGCAAACGCGTTTGCCAGCTCGGAATTGCGTGTCATTTCGGTCCGGAACCAGCGTCGGGGGATGACCGCGACTTCGGCATCGTCGAGCGCCTGCGCATCACAATGATAGGCCGGCGACCAGACCGACGCCTCCGCCAGCATCATGCCCGGGCCGGCAATGTGCAGGAAGAGCGGTGCGCCGCTCTCGCGATTTCGACGAACGAGAACAATCCGGCCCGCACGTACCAGGAAGATTGATTGCACCGGATCACCGGTAAGGAAAAGCCTCTGGCCGGCTGGAAGCGCCTGCGTCCGGGCTTCGGAGAAAACCTGGTCGAGAATGCGTGACATGATCCTGATCATACGCGTGAAAGTGCGCAAGGGATAGAACGCCATCAGATTGACCTGGAGGTACACCATGCTTCGCGTTGCGATTCTGCTCGGCGCCCTGGCCATTCCGTTTGCTGCATCGGCCCAGCACGGGGGGCATTCCCCTTATGCCGGGATGGAAACGCGGGAGATCAAGAGCCTGTCGGAAACCGATATCGAGGAATTGCGCCGCGGTGGAGGCTGGGGCCTGGCGCTCTCGGCGGAACTCAACGGGGTCCCCGGGCCGGCTCATCTGCTTGAGCTGCGCGACGAAATCGGCCTCTCGGGAGAACAGGTGACGGCAATCGAGGCGATCTTCGAGGCAATGCAGGCTGAAGCACGTCTTCTCGGTGAGCAACTGATCGACGCGGAGATGGCGATCGAGGATGCGTTTCGCAATGATGACCTTGATGAGGATACGTTGCGTGAATTGATCGAAAACGCCGAAACGGTCCGTGCCGAACTGCGTTTCGTGCATCTGTCGCGTCATTTGTCGACGCCGCCGCTTCTGACTGAAGAGCAGATTGCCACCTATAATCGCCTGCGCGGATATGGTTCGGATCCGTGTGCGCAGGTGCCGGAAGGCCATGATCCGCAGATGTGGCGTCGCCATAACAACTGCGATTGAGCCGGCGAGGCGGCAATGATCCGCGCAGGTCTTTCCCGCTGCCGCGTCAGATCTTCGTGCGGCGCATGAGCTGGGCGTTGATGGCGACGACGACCGTGCTGGCGCTCATGAACAGGGCACCGACGGCTGGTGACAGGACGATACCCCATGGTGCCAGGACGCCGGCAGCGGCGGGGAGGGCGAGGATGTTGTACCCGGCCGCCAGCCACAGGTTCTGTACCATCTTGCGGCGGTTGAGCCGGCTCAGGCGCAGGATCCGCACGACATCGAAGGGCTGGCTCCTGACGAGAATGATCCCGGCCGACTGAACCGCGACATCCGTTCCGCTGCCGATCGCGATGCCGACATCGGCACGGCTGAGGGCAGGGGCGTCGTTGATGCCGTCCCCGACCATCGCAACCTTGCGGCCCTGCTCCTGAAGCGCGCGAATCCGGTCATCCTTGTTTTCGGGCAGCACGCCGGCAAACCATTCCTCGATGCCCAGATCCTCCGCGACCGCACGGGCCACATCCTCGCTGTCGCCGGTCATCATCACGACGCTGATGCCTTCCTCGCGCAACCGCTGCACGGCTTCCCGGCTGTCCTCGCGGGGGCGATCGGCCATGGCGAATGCGGCGAGGACGGCCTCGTTCCGGACGAGATAGACGACCGTATGCCCCTTCTCGCCCTGGTCCTGCGCGAAGCTGTAAAGTGTCTCGCCTGGCTCCAGATCGAGCCCGTCCAGCATGTTGGGGCCGCCGACACGCCATTGGGTGCCATCGATTTCGGCGCGCACGCCGCGCCCCTTGCTCGCCTCGAAGCCCGAGGCGCGTGGCACGTCGCGTTCTTCCTCCTCGGCGGCGCGGCGCAAGGCGCGGGCGATCATGTGCTCGGAATCGCCCTCTACGGCCGCCGCCAGCGCGACAGCCCGGTTCCGATCCAGATCCTCGGCGGTTTCGATGGCGACCAGGGAATGCTCGCCTTCGGTCAGCGTGCCGGTCTTGTCGAAGACGATGGTGTCGAGCGTCCGCGCTTCCTCCAGCGCCATGCGGTCATGCACGAGGATGCCGGCCTTGGCGCCCATCGCGGTCGTGTTGGCGAGGACGAGCGGCACGGCCAGCCCCAGTGCATGCGGACAGGCGATGACAAGGACGGTGGCCACCCGCCGCAGGATCGAAATATCCCAGCCGAGCACGAACCACCAGGCGATCGCCGTCAGCACTGCGACGCCGATCGCGACATAGAACAAGGCTGCGGCGGCGCGATCGGCCAGCATCTGGCCGCGAGACTTGGCCTCTTGCGCTTCCTCCACGAGCTTCATGATCCCCGCCAGCGTCGTCTCGTCGCCGACGGCCCCCACTTCGATCCGCAAGCTGCCGTCCCCATTGACGGTTCCACCCACGACGTCATCGCCGGATTTCCTGGGAACGGGCCGGGATTCCCCCGTGATCATGGCCTCGTCGACCTCGGATTCCCCCTCGCTGATGGAGCCATCGACCGGAATACTGGCACCGGGGCGCACGAGCACCAAATCGCCTTCGCGCAGTTCGGAGACGGGGATCTCTTCGGTCTTGCCGTCTTCGCCCAGACGTTTCGCCTTGTCGGGGAGAAGCTGTGCCAGCTTGTCGAGCGCGCCCGATGCCTGGCGCACACTGCGCCTTTCGATCCAGTGCCCGAGCAGCATGACGTCGATCAGCGTCACCAGTTCCCAGAAGAAGGCCTCGCCCTTAAGCACGAACACGGTCGCCATGCTGAAAACGAACGCAACCGTGATCGCGAGCGAGATCAGCGCCATCATGCCGGGTTTGCGCGCGCGCAGCTCCGACCAGGCCATCTGGAGGAACGGCAACCCGCCAACGACGAAGACGATCGTCGAGAAAACCGGGCCGACCCAGCCGTCACCCGGGAATGGCGGCAGGCTGAAGCCGAGCCATCCCTGCAGCATCTCGCTGGTCAGGAGAACGGGAATCGACAGGGCGAGACTGATCCAGAACCTGCGCCGGAACATCTGCTCGTGTCCGGAATGATCATGAGAGCCATTGTCATGATCGCCACCATCATGGCCGGAATGACGTTGCGCGGGGCGATCGCTCTGCGAACGATTGCCGGCTTGCTCCTGCGCGGCCTGATCCTCTGCCGCAGGGACGCGATCATGCGTTTCGTCGTGGTTGTTCCGGCTCATCGGAATCCTGCCCGGTTGCTGTGCAATGCAAGTCGTGGCTTGCGCGTGAGCGACAGCCCATGCCCTGCCCGGCACCTGTCGGCATCGGGCGCGACGGGTCAGGGGATGTCATGCCGAACGGGCCAGTCTTTGCTGATCGAAGCGCCCGGAGCCCTTCACGATTCTGCGGCTGCCGTATTTCGCGGTATGACAACTCCCGAGTTTTCAGAAAGTTCTGCGGCTTCATCATACGAGGCTCCTGGACCTGACTCGCAACTCACAGCCCGTGCGCATACGAGGGTCGTTATGCCGGAAAGGCCGGCAAGGGGCTGGTGGCGCGAATCCACCATGGTGAAAGATTATCGAGCCACATCATGCAGGCCGCGCCTCGGTAGCCGGGAGGCTGGCGGCGAAGCTTTCGCAGGGAGAGACCGGACCGATCATCGCGCCGCGCAACCCGTGATGTGGCTTTCCACCCGCAAGTGACGACATGCGACGTTGTTCAACATGACGTGTGCCGTGCTTTGGCTGTGCGATCAGCTCGCCACGCATTCCTCGACCAGTGCGTCCACCGCGACCAGNCCCTCGGCATCCGCGATCAGCGGGTTCATGTCGAGGGATCGAATGCGGCGATCCTGCATGATGGCGCCAGCGGCCATGACTGCTTCGACGACACTTTCCCGATCGATCCGGATGCGTCCGCGGATCTCTTCGAACATCGGCGCAAGGCGCAGCTTCGCGAGTTGCGCTGCCACTTCTTCGCGGGTGAAGGGCGGCAGCAGGAGGATGTTGTCGGGCATTGCCTCGACGAGTTCACCGCCATCGCCGACCATGACGACAGGGCCGAAATGCGGGTCGATATGGCCACCGATGACGAGTTCACGCTCGCCGCGCACCATTTCGCCGATCAGGATCCCGGAGATCTCCCAGCCGCCGGCTTTCACCCGGGCCGTAATATCGTCATAGGCGCGCGCGACATCCTCCTCGGTGGAGAGATGTGTCCTGACGAGGCCATGATCGCTCTTGTGGGGGATTTCGGCCGAGCAGGCCTTGAGCACGACCGGGCCGCCATTGCTGCGCAGAAATGCGAGCGCCTGATCGAGGTCCGAACACAGCCGCCTGCGCATGCAGGCAATACCGTATTCCTCCAGGATCGCGAGGGAGCGGCTTTCATCCAGAACACGGGACGCGCGATCGGGGAGCGCTTTCGGGACAAAAGCCTCACGCGATGCCGCAGCCGCGATCTGCTCATGGTGGCGCGTGAACCGGCCAAGCGCCGTGACCGCCTGCTCGTCTGTCGGGAAACAGGGTATGCCCAGTTCGGTGAATGCGGCGCGCACCTTCGGCTGGGGAATCGCCGCCACGAGGGGTATTGCGAACCGATCGACGAAATCGCGCGCATCCCGAGCGAAACGCGGATAATCATAACCCTCGCCGCTCACCGGAATGCCGACGATCAGGGCGTCGACGGCATCGTCCGCACCGAGCGCCGGCAGCACCTGGCCGAACAGCCCGCTATTGCTCAAAAGCGCTGCGGTGATATCGATGGGGTTCACGGTTGCGGCGAATTCGGGAAGGATCTCGCGAAGGTTCGCGACAGTCGCGTCACCCAGCCGCGCAAGCTGGAATCCCTCCCTCTCCGCAGCATCCGCCGAGAGGACGCAGGTCGCTCCCGAATTGCTGACGATCGCCAGATTGCGCCCGCGCGGCGGCGCGGCCTTCAGATAAAGTTCGGCGCAATCCACCAGATCTGCCGTTCCCGTGGCACGCCAGATGCCGATCTTCTCGAAGAACGTGTCCACCAGACGGTCGGAGGTGGCGATCGCGCCGGTATGGGATGCCGCGGCGCGGCGCCCGTCATCCGAACGCCCCGATTTCACGGCGATCAGGCGCACGCCGCGCGCATGCGCGAGACGCGCCGCCTCGGCCAGATTCGCTGGATCGGAAAGGCTTTCGAGATAGAGCAGGACGAGCCTGATATCGGGGTCCTGAACGACGGAAATCGCCAGCTCCGAAACGGTGACATCGACGTCGTTACCGGTCGAATGGACATGGCGGACACCGATCCCGCGCTCGCGCAGCAGGCCATAGGGAACGACGCTCATGGCGCCGCTCTGGCTGATGCAGGCGACCGGACCGTCGGCGGGCGCAGCCTCCAGGAACATCGTCGCGAAGGACAAAACCGCACCATTGCCGAAATTCGCAACGCCGAGGCTGTTGGGCCCGATAAGACGCATGCCGGCCTTGTGCGCGATGGCGCGCATCTCCTGTTCGAGCGCCTTGCCGGCAGCGCCGGTTTCGCCGAATCCGCTGGCCATGATCACCGCTGCGCCCACCCCCAGCTCGGCGCAGGCCGCCACGGCTTCCTTCACCGCAGCGCCGGCCACGGCGATGATCGCCGCATCCGGTGTCTGTGGCAGATCGGAAACGGATTTGTAGGCCTTGAGCCCCTGCACTTCCGTGCGGGCCGGATTGATCGGATAGATCTCACCCTGAAAGCCGAACATGCGCATGAAGCGAATGGGGCGTCCGCCGATCTTGTTGGGGTTGTCCGAGGCGCCGATGATCGCGACGGAGGCGGGGTTGAGCAGGCGGTCAATCGTCATCGGTCTTCATCTCCGGTTGCGGTGAATTGCAGAAGATAGGCCTCGCCGCGTTCCGCAAACGACAGTTCCACATGGTCACCGACTGCGATGCCAGGGCTGCAATTGCCCATCACACGCACGCCCTCCTCGAGATCGACGAGACAGATCCCGTACGGCACGCGCGCGCGGTATTGCGGGTCGGGGGCGATATGGGCCACGGTGATGGCAGCGACGACACCGCGCCCTCCGGCGCGCACCGTTGAAGGGTCCGGGGCGCCGCAGCGCGGGCAGAAATCGCGCGCGAACGCTTCCAGTGCCCCGCATTCCGAACATTTGAAAAGACGCAGCTCGCCCTTGCGGCAGCCTTCGCGATAGAGATCCTTGGCGGTGCCCATTCTCATTCTCCCTGCAAGACCAGACTGACGTGGGACGAGAGCACACCGCCATCGGCGTGAACGAAGCCGCGTGATTTTCCGGCAAGCTGCCGGTCACCCGCCTTGCCACCGATCTGACGCGCGATCTCGGCGATATGCGCCAATCCCCCCGCGACCCCGGAATGGCCGAAGGAGAGCAGCCCGCCATGCGGATTCAGCGGCAGGCCGCCGTCGCGTCCGTAGAGCCCGGCGCGCAGATCGGCGGCCGCCTTGCCGCGAAGCGAGAAACCGATCTCCTCGAGCAGGACGCAGAGCGTGATCGTGAAGGAATCGTAGATCCCCAGAATATCCACCTGATCCGGTCTGATCCCGGCCTGCGCGAAGGCCCGCTGCGCCGCATGGCGCGCGCCGTAATCCGACACATCCGTCGCAGCGCTGATATGCTGGTGCTGATGCGCCTGCCCTGCCCCGGCGATACGCACAGCGCCCTCCCCCGCCACCTTGCCGATGACCAGCGCCACGGCACCGTCGGAGATCGGGCAGCAATCGAGGAGCTTCAGGGGCGTCGCGATCGTTCTGGATGCCAGCACGTCCGCGACCGTCACCGGCTTCGTCAGATGCGCATCGGGATGCGTGGCGGCGTTGTCGCGCATGAGCACGGCAAATTCCGCCAGATCCTCTTCGCAAACGCCGTAGGCGGCCATGTATTGTGACGCAAGCAAGGCGTAATAGGCCGGAATGGTCGCGCCGTAAGGCACTTCATGGAGTGCATGCCCGACCTGCGCGAGCGTCGAGATCGCCCCTTCACGCCCGCCAGGTGCAGTGAGCCGGTTCTCGCCGGCGACGACCAGAACACGCTCCGCCGTTCCCGATTCGACGAGCATCCTGGCGAGCATGACCAGCGCCGCGCCGGTCGCACCACCGACCTGCACGCCATGGCAGTAAATGGGTCTGACACCGAAATGCTCCGCAAAGAGCGTGGCGAGCATCAAATGCGGCATCGCGGTCGAATAACCGGTCAGGACCGCATCGATCGCCGGGCGCGCGGTCCCGGCATCCCGGACAGCTGCCTCGGCAGCCTCGCTCATCAGGGACAGCGTATCCGTACCCTCGAGCCGTCCGAATCGTGTGCTGCCGATGCCCTGGATGAAGGCTGCGGGTCTTGCATCTGCCATACCGGATTTTCCCTTCGGACCAGGCTGCGTCCTGATTGAGGCGATCGGGCGAGGGCTCTGCGGACAAAGCCTCGAAGCTCAGCGCGGGATTTCGCCGTGTCTCACGTGCGCGCCTTCTCGAAGGCCGCCCACGCTTTTTCGAATGCGGAGAAGTCGAAATTCGGGGCGCGCGCCGGGCCGAGGACGATTTCCTCGGTTGCCTGCATCTTCGCGATGGCCTTCGGCAGTTCCGGCAGCACGTCGTCGGGAATGACGAGGGCGCCATGGCGGTCGGCGTGGATGAGCTCGCCCGGGTGGATGGTCAGGCCGAAGACCGTCACCGCGCCCCCGATTTCGCGAACATGGACGAAGGCGTGGCTGGGGCCCACGGAGCCGGCAATGACGGGAAAGCCGTCCGGCAGCGCGTCGAGGTCGCGCATCACGCCGTTCGTCAATGCGCCCCCAATGCCGAATCCCTTGTGGACCGTCGTATTCACCTCGCCCCAGAAAGCCCCGACGCATGCGGGATAATCCACATCCTCGACGACCGCGATGCCGGGGCGCGGCGCTTCGGCCATCATCCTGTAATACGCCATCCGGCGTTCCCTGATGACGCCCGGATCCTCGGCGGGAGGCGTGCGCCCCGCGATCCTCGCGGTGATCGCATGGCCGACGATCGGAGCCGCATTCGCGTGGGACGACAGAACCGTCCCGCGCGTATAACGGTCAAATCCCCGCTTGCCCTGCACGACTTCGATCGCGTTGCAGATTGACGGCGTATCGACGCTCTTCAATGCCGTCATGAGTTCCTGCTGCATTGCCTTGTCCCCCTGCTGCCGTTCCGGGTGCTGCCGGCGCCGCGCGCCGGTGCCCGGTGGTCGATTCATCGAATAGCGTCACCAGCGGTCGAGCGCCTGATGACGAGATCGTTCCTGATCTTTACTTTCGAGACTTCCGCCACCTCCGCGATCTGCGCGGTCAGAATCGCCACCGTCTTGTCGACCATCACCTCGATCGGCTGTCGGACGGTCGTCAGTTCGTAGCTCTTCCAGGATGCGATCGGCACATCGTCATAACCGGCGATAGCGACGTCTTCCGGGATACGAAGCCCAACCTCGAACCGGATGTAATCCATCACCGCGAAGGCCATGTAGTCACTCCCGACGAATATCGCGTCGGGCAGCGTCTTCTCCTGGAAGAGTGTGCGCGCCGCCGCGACGGCCTTGTCGCGCGCATAATCGCCGCCGAGGATTGCGAGCGGCGCGATGCCGGACTCTTCGAGGCCGGCGAGGAATCCGGCGGTTCGGTCGACACCGGTCGAGGCGCCCTGCCAGCCGGCGATATGCGCGATCCGGGAGCGCCCGGTCGAGGCCAGATGCCGCGCGACGTCGCAAGCGCCGCTGTAATTGTCGGAGGTGACCTCGGATACCCGCCTTCCCTGCTGGCTGCGGTTGAGCATAACGATCGGAATCCCCGCAGCCTCACAGCGCCGGGTGATCTTGTCGTCGAGCGATACCGAGGCGGTGACGATCGCATCGACCTGATAATCGAGGAACTCGTCGACAATCGAGCTGACCCTGGACATCGGCTTTTCGGCGAGAAAAACCAGAATATGCAGCCCCTTCTCCTGCAGACGCCGCGACAGGGTCTCGACGAGGATCGAGTAGAACGGGCTCTCCAGATAGGACACGACCAGGCCGATGATCTTGGTCTGGCCGGTATTGAAACTGCGCGCGATGATGTTGGGGCGGTATCCGAGCTTCTCTGCGGCCTCGCGCACACGCGCCGCTGTCGTCGCGGACACGGATGCGCCCTGCCGAAAGGTGCGGCTGACGGCGGACTGGCTGACACCGGCCAGTCTTGCGACATCGATCGAAGTAGCGCGTTTTCCGTTCACCATGCTCTCGGGCCCGAACTCGTTCAGATACATCGCATTTCTGGCAGATGAGCCGGATCGGGACCAGACTTCAGTCATGACGCTGGGTCACATTCCGGTTCCGACCCTTGTCTCGCGCCATCTGCAGCAGCGCGAGAATGATCGGCACGACGATGAGCGCAAGCGTGGCAATCAGCAGCGTCAGGCTGACGGGGCGCGTGACGAAGACATCATAGTCGCCGCGCGACAGGACCAGGGCCCGGCGGAAGTTCTCCTCCAGCATCGGCCCGAGAATGAAGCCGAGCATCAAGGGGGCCGGCTGGAAACCCAGCTTGAAGAGGAACCAGCCAAGCGCCCCGATTGCCGCGACGACATAGACGTCGAACGGGTTCATGCTCGCGCTCAGAGCACCGAATGCGATGAAGATCATGATGGCGGGAAACAGGTAGAGCCGCGGGATCGACAGCACCTTGATCCAGACCCCGATCAGCGGAATGTTGAGAATGACCAGAAAGATGTTGCCCACCACGAAGCTCATCACCAGGCCCCAGAACAGACCCGGTTCCTGGGCGATGAGCAATGGCCCTGGCGCGATACCATGGATGATGAGGGCGCCCAGCATCAGGGCCATGACCGCATCACCCGGAATCCCTAGGGTCAGCGTCGGGATGAAAGCCGTCTGAATGGCAGAGTTGTTGGCCGATTCCGATGCCGACATCCCCTCCAGGGCCCCATGCCCGAATTTCTCGGGATGGCGCGAGATGCGCTTCTCCACCGCATAGGAGATGAACGATGCGATCGTGCCGCCCACACCGGGCAGCGCGCCGAAGAAGCCGCCGATCCCGGCGCCGCGCAACATCGGCGCCGCGGTGGATCGCAGCTCCTTGCGTGTCGGGATCATCGAGCGCCACGTCACCGTGGGCAAGCCCTCCTGCGCGCCCTTCCCGGCTGAGGCGTTGATCACCTCGGTAATCCCGAACAGGCCCATCGCGATCGCGACGAGGCTGATCCCGTCGAGCAGCGAAGCATGCCCGAAGGCGAAGCGCGTGACGCCGGTATGCACATCGGTCCCGATGGTGCCGAGCAACAGGCCGATCACCACCATCACGATGCCCTTCACGCGCGAACCGGTCGACATCGTGCCGGCGGCGGTCAGCGCCAGAGCCATCATCATGACGTAATCGGCCGGCCCGAGCATCAAACCCAGCTGGGAAATGCCGGGTGCCAGGGCAGCAAGGAGCACGAAGCCGATCATCGAGCCGACGAACGAAGCAATCGTCGTGATGAAAAGGGCGAGCCCGCCTTTCCCCTGCTGCGAGAGCGGATACCCGTCGAGGCAGGCGACGGCGGCCGAGGGAACGCCGGGCAGGTTCAGGAGGATCGCCGCCGTCGAGCCGCCATAGACCGTTCCGTAATAGACCCCGGCCAGCATCACCAGCGAGGCCGTCGAATCGATGTAATAGGTCACCGGCAGCAGAAGCGATATCGCCGCGAGAGCGCCGAGGCCGGGTATCACGCCGACGAAGGTCCCCAGCGTCACGCCGGCCAGGCAGTAGAACAGGTTCTCCAGCGTCAATGCCGTCTGAAGACCCAGGGTCACATTGTCGATCAGGTTCATAGCAGACGCCCGAAGAGCCGGAGATTCATGCCGAGTGCGTAGACGAAGATCGCTGCGGCGATCGTTGCCACCGTCACCGACAGGCTGAGTCTTTGAAGAAGCGTGGCGTCACGATGCGCGAAGGAGGCAACGAGGGCCGCGATGAAACTCGCAGGGATCACACCTGCCGGGCGGATCAGGAGCGCGATGAGGATGACGCTCGCAATCGAGAAGACGAAGGCCCTCACTTCGGACCATGACAATGTCACGCCCCCCGCATCCTCGGCATCGGGCACGAAGAAGACCAGGATTCCCAACAGGACAAGCAGAGCCGAGAGCATCTGGGGGAAGAAACCCGGGCCGATCCGCGCAACCGTGCCGAAACCATAGCGCTGCGCGTATAGAAGGACCGCAGCGCCGATACAGGCGATGACCATCCCGGCCAGTCTGTTTTGTCTCAGGATCATGCATGAACTCCACGGTTCAGGGGAGCGGCGCGCTGGAGGACGCCCTCGCAGTGCAGCGCCTCCAGATGCGCCGTTCCCAGCAAGGCCATGTCCGTCAGGAGTTCCCGGCGAATGATGTCGATGACATGGTCGACACCACGCTGTCCGGCGACGGCGGCGCCGTAGAGGAAGGCGCGCCCCGCAAAGACAAATTGCGCGCCGAGTGCGAGCGCCATGAGGACATGCGTGCCGCGCGTAATCCCGCCATCGAAGAAGACCGCGATCCGGTCGCGCGCTGCAGCGATGACGGCTTCGAGGGCTGCGAGCGTCGAGATGGTGTAATCGAGCTGCCGCCCGCCATGGTTCGATACCACGATGGCGTCCATGCCGAGTGCGCAGGCCTCGAGGGCATCCTGCGGATGCAGGATGCCCTTCAGGATCAGCCTGCCGCGCCACCTGTCGCGCAGCCATGACATTGTGCGCCAGGACAGCCTGTCGCGACCGCCACGAAAACCCTGGGGCGGATCTTCGGTGATCCGCGTGCCGATCTCTTCATAGAGGTTGGCGAAACGCGGGATTCCGCGCGTGCGCAGGGTCGGCAGCAAGGTGCCGGCCATCCAGCGCGGATGCAACAGGCCGTCGAGCGCCAGCGAAGGCGTCATCCGGAACGGGATGTCGAAATCCCGTCGCTTGATATTCTCCCGATTGGCCGCCACCGGAACATCGACCGTCACGATCAGATTCGTGATGCCGCAGTTCTCGAGCCGCGTGCAGATGCGATCAATGCGCTCCCTGTCGTCGGGAAAATAGGCCTGATACCAGGCGCCGGGGGCGTGTTTGACCAGCTCCTCCATCGGAACGACCGACGAGGCGCTGATCACATACGGCAAGGCGTTCTCGTGGAACGCCTTTGCGATGAGGACGTCGCAATCATGGCGCATCATGCCGGCGAGACCGGTCGGGGCCATGCCCACGGGCAGGCTGTAGCGCGCACCGAAGAGTTCCGTGGCCATCGAGGGCGCGGACACGTCGCGCAGGATGCGGGAGGTGAATGCGAAGTCGTGGAATGCCGATCTGTTGCGATCGCGGCTGAGCATGTCTTCCGTACCGCCCTGCAGGTATTCCCAGACACAACGCGGAAGCAGCCGTCGCGCGGCCTGTTCATAATCGGAAACCGAGTACATCCGCGACATGACAGCAGCTTTCTCAGACGATGATGTCTTGTTCGAGCAGGGCGCCGTCGAAGAAGCGCACGATATTCGTGGCGGCGTGGACGGCCATGCGCCGGTTAGTTGTGTCGGAAAGCGCCGCGACATGGGGCGTCAGTACGCTTCGCCCATTGTCCGGCAATGACGGGCGCCCCTGCAGCGGCTCCTCTTCGAACACATCCAGACCGACGGCAGCGACATGCCCGGATTCGAGAGCCCGCGTCAGAGCCTGCTCATCAATGAGGCCGCCCCTCGCGGTATTGATGATGATAACACCCGGCTTGCAGGCGAACGGATCGACAAGATAGCGCGTGGCGGGCATCAGCGGCACATGCAAAGTGACGATATCGGCTTGCGCGAGGGCTTGTGGCAGGTCGCTCACGCGTGAGCCGAATTCCGGCTCGGGCGCGGCGACGAGCGCCGGGTCATGATATCCGACATCGCATGCGAACCCGGAAAGCCGCTGCATCACGCCCTGTCCGATCTTGCCGGCGCCGATGACCAGAACCCGCTTGCCGGCAAGATCGGAAATCGTCGGCAGATCGCCGTGCCATTTGCCCGCGCGCACGCTCGCATTCGCCCCGACCAGCCCCTTCAGCGTCGCAAGTATCAGTGCAACCGTATGCTCTGCCACCGCGACGGCATTGGCGCCATTGGTGATCGTCAGCCGGATCCCGCGCCGGCGCAGCGCATCGACATCGACACTGTCATATCCGACGCCATGCCGGGAGACGATCCCCAGACCGGGGGCATGCTCCAGATGATCCGCTGTGAGGGGCCGATACTTGAGAATCGCCCCGGATGCCGTTTGCAACTCTGTCGCGAACCTGTGCGCGTCATTCGATTCCACGACACGGACCTCGAAACGCGGCAGCAGGATATCCAGCCCGCTCTGGTCTATCGGGCCGCAGACAACGATTTTCTCCACGGTGCGCTCCTGGCTGCATCTCGGGAATGGATTGGCCGGCACCGCCTGATGCCGGCCTCGTATCCATCATGTGCCGGTCAGTCGGAGCCTGCCGCGCGTTCCAGCAGCGGGCCGAAGACATCCTCGGCTGTTGCGAGTCGCTCGACGACGGCCTCGTCATCGGTCACGTTCAGGAGAACACCCTGCTCGGCGAGCGCCGCGCGAAGCTCTTCATCCTGCCCGACCACTGCCATGGCCGACCGAAGGCGCTCGACCACATCGTCGGGCGTGCCGGCCGGGGTGACCAGTGTTTGCCAGAACACGGCCTCGAAGAAATCGAGATCCATCGCCTCTTCGACGGTCGGAAGCTCCGGCGCGGCATCGAGCCGGTCCCGTGTCGTGACGGCAATGCCGACCGTGCTCTCCGCCTCGAGGAGCGGAAGCACTTCGAGCGTCGCGGCAAACATCATGTCGATATTGCCGGCGAGCAGATCCTGGCGCGCGGGAGCGCCGCCCTGATAGTGAACGATGGCGAGATCAAGATCGCCGACATCCACCCAGAATTCCGTGGCGAGATGGTTCACGGCGCCGATGCCCGATGTGCCGATGGCATAGGTGTCCGGGTTCTCCCGAATCTTCGCGAGCAGTTCATCCATGGTCGATACTTCGAGCGACGGATGGACGTGCAGGATGAACGCGGAGTCGATCCAGCCGGAAATGTAGGTGAAGTCATCGAGCGTATAATTCACTTCATCCTGGATGAGGTGATTCAGCGCCATGGATACTGCAGCGGCGTAAATCGTATAGCCATCCGGCTCCTGCTCGGCGACCCAGTTGCTCGCCACCGTCGTTCCGGCGCCTGCGCGGTTCTCGATCACGACAGGCTGCCCGAGTTCTTCCGACAGACGCTCTCCGATCAATCGCCCGCTGGTATCGGTCAGGCCACCCGGCGAATAGGGGATGACCAGTGTCACTGGCTGTGTCGGATAATCCGTGGCCCATGCCGCCGTGCTGGCGAGAAGCGCCGAGGCTCCGAGTATGCTCGCGAAAATACGCATCGTTTCCTCCCTTTTTATTCGGCTTGCATGCCGATTGGGCGAAGGATTGACTACGTATGCAAGCAAGTCAATTGCGCAACGAAAGCCCTGTCCGGAGGATGCGACGCGGCGGTGGAGCCGCATCCCGTATCGGGTTCACACCACGCGTCGCAGCGCAGCATGGGCGGTTCCTGATTGTTCACAGGCGGTTTCGCTGCAACGATCGCTGCAATGCAAGGCGCAATCACGAGGGGTTTTGCGCAATATTATTTCGATTTTGGCCATATATGCGAATTCTCGGAATCGCGCATTGGGATCATTCACATATTCGGAGATGAAATTGCTTGAAAACGGCAAGAAAACGCCTTCTTGTGCCGGATTTCGGGTGGTCTCTATCAGTTGATCTGCTTTCCTCGGGTAAAGATCACTTCGAATCGCACCGGGCAGAAATCGCTCTGCTACCGATCTTTATCTGAATGACCTTCGATCCGGAATACCATGTTCGGATTGTGCCGCGTTGCTGCGAAACATATTGCATGGGGATACGCTCCGGATCTTGAGGCTGGAAAAATCCGGTAGCGTTTTGCGCGTGTCCAATGCGTATCTGCCTTGGCGGTCTTTGTGTTTGTTTCGCATAGGCGGTTTGGGCGGATGCGCCTTGGCTTCTGATTGGTCGGATGCATGCTGCTCGTCTTGCATGATTGATATTGGAGACGATGCGATGAGGCCGACGATCCTGAGCTGCGCCGTGACGGGGACGTTTCCGACGCGCGCGCACAACGAGAATCTCCCCGTCACACCGGAGGAAATCGCGGGCGCTTCCATCGACGCCGCGCGGGCCGGCGCCGCGATCTGCCATATTCACGTGCGCGACCCGCAGACGGGGCGCCCGAGCATGGAGCTTGAGTATTATCGCGAGGTCATGCGGCGGATCCGCGAGAGCGACGTGGACCTGATCGTCAACCTGACGACCGGACCGGGCGGGCGCTATGTGCCCGATCCCGAGGACCCGGCCAGGGCCGCGCCCGCCACCACGCTCACCAATGCCCGCATCCGCACCGAGCATGTGGTCGCGCTCAAGCCGGAAATGTGCACCCTCGATCTCAACACGATGTGGTTCGGCGGCGGCGCGGTGATCAACCACCCCGACAGCGTGCGCGAAATGGCGGGTCGGATCTATGCCGCAGGGGTGAAGCCGGAACTCGAGGTCTTCGATACCGGGGACATCAAGCTGGCGAAGGCGCTGATCGCCGACGGCACGCTGCGTCTGCCGGCCCTGTTCCAGCTGGTCATGGGCGTCGACTACGGCATGCCCGCAACGCCGCAGGCGCTGGCCTTCTTCCAGTCGATCCTGCCGCAGGAATGCGAATGGGCGGCCTTCGGTGCGAGCCGCATGGCTTATCCGATGCTCGCGCAGGCCTTCCTGCTTGGCGGCCATTGCCGCATCGGCATGGAGGACACGGTCTATCTTTCACGCGGCGTCAAGACGCCCGACAATGCCGCGCTCGTCGAAAAATCCGTCAAGCTGATCGACCTGCTCGGCGGACGCGTCGCGCGCGTCGCAGAGGCGCGCGAGATCTTGAAACTCGCCGGATGATGCCCGGAATTTGCTGCACTTTATCGCGCGAATGGTCTCTCGGTGCAGGCTCGGCGCCGGAGTGCCAGGTGGACCTTCCGATCGAACAGGGTCATTCGAAAACGCTTGAAGGCCGCTTTCGCATGATCACAGCCATGGTTTAACGGCTCGATGGCGATCTTGCGTTCCGACAAATCAGCCAATGCATTCATTCTCGCACAGATTCTGATCACAGGATTCGGGTTTGGCGCTTCTTGACAAGACAGGCGCGTCCGATGCGCCCCCAGACCCATGGATGACAATGGTGGGCAGATTGCCCCGCCGCAATGCGAAGGTTTTCCCGATCACAAGCACCGTTCGGGGCAAATACCCGTTGATCCGCTGGACTCTTTGAGCGATCTTGCGGCCAAGCTTCAGGACATTCGGGCCATCTTGGCCCAATCAACGGGACCAAGCAATGTTCATTAAGACACGCCGGCTTGCCCACTTGTTATGGCAAGCAACAATAGGACGATCCGGTTTTTTATTTCATGGAAACGACGAGCTATTCAAATCCCTGGCCAAGGATGCAAACGTTTACGGCGAGTATGGCGTTGGGAAATCAACGGTGTGGATTGCCAACAACACTTCCGCGAAAGTGATTGCTGTTGACACTTCAGAAAAATGGATTAATAAAGTAACAAAAAGAACTAAGCGGAGAAAAAATATTTATATACATCACTCTGATCTAGGCGATGTCGGCTTCATGGGGCGACCTAAGAACTATTCAAGGCGCGATTTTTTTTTCGATTATACAAATTATCTGTGGGATCAAGAAGAAAAACCTGATCTTATCCTGATTGATGGTAGATTCAGAGTCTGTTGCTTCCTGACAAGCCTGAAATTTGCTGAGGAAGGCGCAAAAATCATATTCGATGATTATGTGAATCGACCCCACTATCACGTTGTTGAAAGGCATGTTGCGCGCACTGAAGAATGTGGAAGGCAAGCATTATTTGTTGTACCGCCAAAAGAATGTATTGACCTGCAGGAACTGGATAAGGACATAAATGATTTTCGCAATGTAATGGATTGATATCTGACAACATTCACAGGCAAATCTGGCCCCCAGGCGCACCGGCTCGGTGCCAAGCGGCATCAGACCGCATGGTCAACCTTCTGATCAAACGGAATCAGCCGATACCAGCGCTCATTTCCACACTCGCCGGGATGCCTGCCCTTCCCCACAAGGCAAGGCATCGATGCAACGCGCACCTTCGGAAATTTTTCCTGAACATGCCGGCAGAGAGTGAATGCCCCGCTTGCGCGAAACGGCGACACGGTCGATTGAGAGGGTTCACGCGGAATCAGGACATCTGCAGATAGTGTTCATGGCCGATCTCGATCAGGGGGTGGACGACCGGCGGGTCTCCGAGCGGGCGTACGGGACTGGGGATCTCGGAATGGTCCAGCGCACGTTCGCGCTGCCGCGTGGGGTCTGCGACCGGGACGGAGTCCAGCAATCGACGCGTATAGGCGTGCGCAGGATTGCGAAATACGGCCTCACGCGGACCGATTTCGACGATCTGGCCAAGATACATGACTGCGACACGGTGGCTGATACGCTCGACCACGGCCATGTCATGGCTGATGAAAATCAGCGCAATACCCAATTCGGCCTGAAGCTCGAGCAGCAGGTTCACCACCTGCGCCTGAATCGATACGTCGAGCGCGGAGACCGCCTCATCCGCGACGATGATGCGCGGGTTCAGCATCAGGGCCCGCGCAATCGCGATGCGCTGGCGCTGGCCGCCCGAAAACTCGTGCGGATAGCGTCGTCGGCTGCTGCGCGGCAGGCCCACCCGGTCCAGGAGCATATCGATCCGCGCCGCGCGTTCGACCGGCTTCAACGGCATCAACCGGCGATGGATCATCAGGGGTTCGAGCAGAATGTCTTCCACCGTCATGCGCGGATTCAGCGAGGCATAGGGATCCTGAAAGATCATCTGGATACGGCTGCGGAAGGGTAGCATGAGGTTCGGGCTCAGAGCCGTGACGTTCTGCCCTTCGATGATGATGTCCCCCGCCGTGGGTTCGACGAGTTTCATGATGGATCGTCCGCATGTGGACTTGCCGCAGCCGGACTCGCCGACGAGAGCCAGCGTTTCGCCCTCATGCAGGGAGAAGCTGACTTCCTCGACGGCGTGAACCATGCCGGTGATGTGCCGCAGGATTCCCTTGCGCACGGGAAATCGCGTCGTCAGCTTGTGCACCTCGAGCACCCGGGTGCGGCGCTTGTTGTGGGTTGCGGCCGGGAGCGCCCCAAGCGGGCGCGCGAGGCTCTGCGCATTCGCGGGATCGAGCACGGCGAAGGGCTCGGGTGCCGGCTTTCCGGCCATGCTGCCCAGCCGCGGGATCGCCGAAAGCAGGGCACGGGTATAGTTGTGGCGTGGCGCGGCAAACACCTCTTGCGTCGGGCCGTCCTCGACCTTGCGCCCGTGATACATGACGACCACGCGGTCTGCGACCTCCGCGACGACGCCCATATCATGCGTGATGAAGAGCACCGCCATGCCGATTTCGGCCTGCAGGGATCTGATCAGCTGCAGGATCTGCGCCTGAATGGTGACATCCAGAGCCGTGGTCGGCTCGTCTGCGATCAGCAAGGCCGGGCGGCAGGCAAGCGCGATGGCGATCATCACACGCTGGCGCATGCCGCCGGACAGCTCATGCGGGAACTGCGCAAGACGCTTTTCCGCTTCGGGAATCCGAACGAGCTTCAACGTCTTCAGCGCAATGCGCCGCGCTTCCTTCTCCCCGACGCCCTGATGAAGCCGGATCACCTCGGTAATCTGCTGCCCGATGCCGAGGACAGGATTGAGTGATGTCATCGGCTCCTGGAAAATCATGGAAACCATGTTGCCGCGAAGACGGCGCATCTGCGACTCGGGAAGGCCGACGAGATCGCGCGTTTGCCCGTCCACGCACAGCCGCACCTCGCCCTTGCGTATCTCGCCGCCCATGAAATCGATCAGCCGCATGATCGAGCGGGCGGTGACCGACTTGCCAGACCCGGATTCCCCGACCAACGCCACCGTCTCTCCAGGTCTGATCTGGAAGGACACGTCATCAACGGCGACGACATCACCATCGACACTGGGGAACACGGTCGTAAGGCTGCGAACGTCGAGCAGGGGGGCTGTGCCGATCTTGCGGTCCACATGGTTCATCGCTTGGTCTCCAATGTCATACGGGCCATAAGCACGGGGTTGCGGCGCCGTCGATTGCCGTGAACCATCGCAGCAAGGAGTATGCCAGGATGCACGCTTACCGGTCTCATCGCGTCGCGCCGGTCGACAGCCACCCTCTGGAGGATCAACATGGTGACGGGTAAAGCAGGGGTTTTCTCGACGGAACTGACGACGCGGGCGCTCGAGACGTTCCTGACGGTCTGCGAGACCGGGACCATGAGCGCAGCCGCAGGCGCCCTCGGCATCAGCCAGGCGGCGGTATCGCAACAGACGGCACGGATCGAGCGGATTCTCGATGTGCGCCTGTTCGAGCGGACCGGTGCCGTGCTGATCCTGACGCCGGCCGGCCTGCAGCTGCGCTACCATGCGATCCGGATCCTTGAAGCCGCCCATCAGGCAGAAGTCGCAATGCTGCGCTATCAGGGGGTGCTGGTGCCGCGCATCAGCATCGGATTGATGGAGACGATGGCCGATGTGCTGGAACTGCCGATCATCGAGACGCTCAAGCCATTGGCGGAGCAGATCACGATCGCCGCGTTGCCGCAGCCCAAATTCGAAGAAGCCCTGCTGGATGGTCGCCACGATATCGTCGTGCTCGCGCAGGACGGCATGGTCGAGGGGATGCGGTGGTTCGAACTGGTGACGGAGCCGGGCGTCCTGCTCGCACCCAAGGGCTTCTTTCGCGGCGAAGTCGCGATCGAAGCACTGGCCGAGAGGCTGCCCATGGTGCGCTTCAGTTCCCAGCGCAGGCTGGCGCGTCTGATCGACACCTACCTGCGGCGTATCACGCTGGGTGTTCCCCGGCGCTTCGAGTTCGACCGGGTATCGATGATCGCGCATACCGTGGCGGCGGGCGATGCCTGGGCGATCACGACGCCTTATGGGCTGCTGCAGGCCGGTGACAACCTCGAGCGGATCGACGTTCATCCCCTGCCGGCGCCGGGGCTGAGCCGAACGATCGTTCTCGGTGCGCGCGGCGCGGAGCTCCTGAACATTCCCGACAAACTCGCACAGCAATGTCGTCTGGCCTTGCGCCGCGCCCGCGACACCCGGATCTCTCGCTTCGCCCCGAGGACTGTTCAGGACATTCGAATTCCCGGAAGCTGACGCCCACCAGAGCAAAACAAGGCGATTCCATGGGCAGGGGGCATAATATGAACTTATGATCCAAATTAACTTATTGAATTAACTATCTTTATAGCTTTCCAGCCGCCTTTGCAACGGCGCTCTTCATGCCCATGAATCAATCAGACCGTCAGGCCCGCGCCATCGCCGGCGAGCCGGCGAGCGCGATGCCGTGCCCTCTGTCGGACGCGACCGGGGGATGGATTGGGCGCCAGGCCACAAATTCATATAAAATATCAATTAAAACAATGGCTTAAAATAAATAAAGATAAGTTGGCACGGCTTGTGCAATGCATCAATCGAGCGCGCTACCTTCCACAGCCCAACCTTATTCCGCAGCGGGCGGGCGAGGCGGCAGGCAGCAGAAACAGATGCAAACCACAGGAGGTTCTATAATGCCAGCTAAACGCAGCTTCGCGATCGCCCGCAGCCTCGGGGCCACAGCCATGCTCGGCGCAGCCGTGGGTCTTGCCGGCCCGGCCAGCGCCACAGACGACCCGGCGCCCACGCGTGTGACCGTCGCCGTGACCGAGACGATCGCGGGTCATAACCCCCATGCCGACAGCGTCTCGCTGATGAACGGCATCTGGTGCAAGGTCTATGGTTGCCTGGTCACCTATGATTTCGAGACCGGCACATTCGATTCCTACATGCTGGAAAGCTGGGGCCTCAAGGATCCCGACGAGCCGACCGTCTGGGCACTCGAGATCAAGGACGGTCTCATGCGTCACAACGGCGAGCAGCTGGTGGCCGCCGATATTGCCCATTCCATCGACCGCATTGCCAACGATCCGAACTCGCGACAGACGCAGAATGTGCGCCAGGTGGTCGAAGTGCGGGTCATCGACGATCTCAATCTGGAAGTCGTCACGGACCAGCCCATGGTGACGCTGCCGACATACATGCAGAACTGGATCGTCACGTCCAAGGCGCTCTACGACGAATACGGACCCGAAGTGGCGGATCGCGAGCATCCGCACGGTATCGGACCGTATCGCCTCGCGGATCTCAGCATCGGCAACTACCTCGTCCTGGAGAAAGTCCCCGATCATCCGCGTGCGCATCCCGACAATCCCGACGAGGTGATGCTGCGTATCATGCCCGAGCCGGAGCAGCGGGTGACGGCCCTGATGAACGGTGAAGTGCAGGTGGCCCAGTTCATACCGCCACAGCTGGTTCAGCGGGTCGATCAGGCGTCGCATCTGGATATCGCCTGGGTTGATGCCATGGAGATCATGTTCCTCGCCATGAATCCCGAGACCCCGCCCTGGGATGATGTTCGCGCCCGCCAGGCGGTCGCTCATGCCGTCAATCGCGACGCGCTGGTGCGGGCCCTTCTGGGCGGACAGGCGACGATCCTGAACGGGCCTGCCGGCCCCGGTGTCGTCGGTTACGACCCCGACATGCCCACTTTCTATGAATACGACCCCGAGAAGGCGCGTTCCTTGCTCGAAGAAGCCGGGCTGGTCGGCGTCGAGGTGGATTATTACGCGACGGTGGGTCGCTACATCGCGGATCGCCAGATCAGCGAAGCCATCGTGCCCATGCTGGAGGAAGTGGGCTTCAAGGTGAACTTCAATACGCCGGAATGGTCCACGCTCTGGGCCGATGTGCAGGATGGTGGCGTGCCGTTCTACTATATGGGTCGCGGCAGTGTCGTGGATCCGTCCGCCGCGCTGTCGCAGTATTTCGAGACCGGCGGATCGCCGCGCATCGCCTATTCGAACCCGGAGCTGGACGAATTGTTCCGGCTCGAGCGCGCCGAATTCGATCCCGATCAACGCAACACGCTGCTGCGGGAGGTCTTCACGCTGCTCGCCGAGGATGCGCCGGCCCATTTCCTGTGGCGCCACCGCATGGCCTGGGGCGTGTCGAAAGACATCGCATACGCACCACGCCCCGATGCCCGGCTCGAGGCCTGGGACATCTTCGTCCGCTGAACCCCGCTCCAGCCGCGCACCTGTGGGTGTGCGGCTGCCCCTTCAGCGCCGTTGACGGAGATCGCCCATGCTCGCCTATACCGCCAAGCGCCTGATCGGCACGGTACCGGTCCTGCTGCTCATCACCCTGCTGGTATTCGCCATGATGCACGCCGCGCCCGGTGACCCGGCCACGATGCTGGTCAACGAGGAGGCGACACCGGAGGAAATTGCCGAGGTCCGGGCACGATGGGGCCTCGACCAGCCGATGCTCGTGCAATACCTGCGCTTCATCGCCGCCGCACTGACGCTCGATTTCGGCGAGAGTTTTCGTTACGGCGTCCCGGTTGCCGAGCTGATTGCAGAGCGCTTTCCCGCAACGCTGGAACTGGCGGTCTATGCCACCCTGATCGCGGTGATCATCGCGGTGCCGCTCGGTGTCTGGGCCGGCTCGCGCCCCAATTCCTGGATCGACAGCGCTGGCTCGTTCTTCGGATTCTTCGGCATCTCGATGCCGAATTTCTGGATGGCCATCATGCTGATCCTGCTGGTGGCCGGAACCTTCAACCTGCTTCCGTCAAGCGGTCGCGCCACCTGGGGCATCGAGGTGCCCACCATGACCGGTTTTCGCACCGTGGACGCGTTGATCGCCGGCAACTGGCCCGCCTTTCGCGATGCCATGGCGCATCTGCTGCTGCCCGCCTTCGTGCTCGGCATCAACATGACCGGTATCCTGATGCGCATCACCCGGTCCTCGATCATGGAGCAGATGAACGAGGATTACATCATGACGGCGCGCGCCAAGGGCCTGAGCGGGCGGCTGGTGCTGTGGCGCCACGGGCTGCGCAATGCGCTGGTGACGATCATCACCATCGTCGGCCTCGAATTCGGCGCCCTGCTGTCGGGTTCGATCATCGTCGAGACCATCTTTGCATGGCCCGGCATCGGGGCGCTTCTCCTGCAAGGCCTCGGCGCGCGGGATTATCCCCTGATCACCGGCGTGGTGATGGTCTACACGCTCCTCTTCATCTTCGTGAACCTGTTGGTGGACATCCTCTATGCCTCAATCGATCCCCGCATCAACCTCGACCGCTGAAGCGGCAGGGGCAGAAGCTGCACGGCTGAAATCGGCGCGTCTGCGCGCCGTGCTGCGTCCCTGGCTGACGGTGAAGGCCGTATCCGCGATTGTCGTTCTGACGGTGTTCATCGCCTTTGCCCTGTTCGCGCCGTTTCTCGTGCCCTTCGACCCCAACCGTCAGAATCTCCTGATGGCCCTCACGCCACCGCAATATTTCGACGGGCCCCATTTTCTGGGCACCGATCACGTCGGCCGCGACATCCTGAGCCGCATCATCTACGGCGCGCGCATATCCCTGCTCATCGCGGTCGCGGTGGTCGTCTTCTCCGGGATCGTCGGTATCGTTCTGGGGCTGGTCTCCGGCTATTTCGGCGGCTGGGTGGATTTCGCCATCCAGAAGCTGCTCGAAGTCTTCTGGGCCTTTCCGCCGCTGCTTCTGGCCATCACCATCGTCGCGTTCTTCGGCCAGGGGCTGGCGGTGCTGATCGTCGCGCTCGCGATACAGCGATGGATTCCCTATTGCCGCGTGGCGCGCGCCAACACGCTCAGCCTGAAGGAGCATGAATTCGTCATGGCCGCCCGCTCGCTCGGCGCCGGGCATACACGCATCGTCGCGCGGCATATCGCGCCCAACCTGATGCAATCGGCCCTGATCATCGGCACTTTTGCCATGGCCACGGCGATCCTGGCCGAGGCCGCTCTCAGCTTCCTCGGCCTCGGCGTGCCGCCCCACATTCCCACCTGGGGCGCGATGCTGTCCGATGCGCGCTCCTATATCTCGACATCGTGGTGGATGTCGCTGTTTCCGGGCCTGTGCATCTTCCTGACCGTGCTGGCCATCAACCTGCTGGGCGATGCGCTGCGCGACAATCTCGACCCGCGCCTGCGCCGGTCGGGCAAGGCCTGATCCCGTGGAAGCGCCCCTCCCCGATGCGATCAGGGCTGCCCGGGGCTGGCGCGGCGTCCTGCGCGATGTGCCGGGCCTGCCTTTCATCATGGTCACCGTCGCGTTGCACATGATGATGTTCGGCATGCTGACGCCGGTCATGGCGCTGTACGCGCAGGGTTTCGGTATCGGCGAATGGCAGATCGGGCTGATGATCACCGTCTTCGCCATCGGTCGTCTGGCCGCCGACATTCCCGCCGGTCACGCCGCCGCGCGCATCGGGCTGGCCCCGCTTCTGTGGGGTGGCCCATTGCTGTGTGGTCTTGGATCGGTGATCGGGGCGCTCGGTCCGGATTACACGGTGGTCCTTGCGGGTCGCATGCTGCAGGGCGTCGGATCGGGTATCTACATGACCGCCGCCACCATATTCTGCGCCCGCGCCAGTTCACCCGCAAACCGTGGTCGGGTCATGGCCCTGTTCCAGGGAGCGTTGCTCTCGGGAGCGGCCGCCGGCCCGGCTCTGGGCGGGTTTGCGGCGGGGCTGATGGGACTGAACGGGCCGTTCTGGGTGGCCGGGGCGATCGGGCTCGTCACCGCGCTCTATGCCTTCTTCGCCTTCAGGCGCAGCGATGAAACCGGCGCACCGGGCCGGGTCAGGCACGGGCTGCGCGGCGCATCAGCCTTGCTGCTGATGCTGCCGTTCCTGTGCGTGCTGCTCGTCAATCTGGCGATCTTTCTGACGCGCACGGCGGCACAATGGCAGATGATCCCGCTGATGGCCGCCGATCGCTTCGGCATGGGGGCGGATGCGATCGGACTGGCCCTGACGCTGTCCGCGCTGACGAATCTCGCCGTCCTGCCGCTGGCCGGCATCCTCGTCGATACCGTGCCGCGCGGGCGCATCATCGTCGTCTCGCTGCTGGCTGCCGCAGCGGCCCTGGTCCTGATCGTATGGGCCGATTCCACCGTGGCTTTCTATCTGGGCATGATCGGGATGGGGGCAGCAACCGGACTCGGCGGCCCCGCCGTCGCCGCGCATGCGGTCGATGTCGTGCCCGAGGAAGCCATCGGCCCGGCCATGGGAATGTTACGTTTCGCCGGCGACTGCGGATACCTGATCGGGCCGCTTTCGCTCGGCCTGCTGGTCGACATGGCACTGGTCGGCCATGGCGGCGCAATTCTCATCAACGCTGCGCTGCTCGCAGGCTGCAGCCTGATCTTCGCCCTGTTTGCCGGCGCGCCCGTGCGCCCGGGCGAGCCCGCCCCGCTACGATCTCACAGAGGAGAGAACCATGACTGAACGGATCTGGGACAAGTTTCTGACAGAGCGCGACAAGGCTGTGTTTGCCGCATCGGGCTACGGCGCGCAGGGCGCCTGGGGTGAGCGCCCGGCGCTGCTGGTGATCGACGTCAACTACGCCTTCTGTGGCGAGCAACCGACGCCGATCCTCGAATCGATCAGGAAGTGGCGTACCAGCTGCGGTGAGGATGCGTGGGAGGCGATACCCGTCATCCAGCGCCTGATCGGGACCTGCCACGAACGGGCGATTCCGGTGATCTATACCACCGGCCAGCGCCGCGCCGACAAATGGGATAGCGGATCATGGAACTGGAAGAACAACCGCGGATCCGAGGCGCCGAAGGTCGATGGTTCGAACCGTGACGGCAATGCCATCATGGACGAGATCGCCCCCGGCCCGCGTGATCTCGTGGCGCTGAAGCAGAAGCCCTCGGGTTTCTTTGGCACGCCGCTGCAATCCTGGCTTCAGCTTCTGGGTTGCGACAGCGTGATCGTGACGGGGACGACGACTTCCGGCTGTGTTCGCGCAACCGTGCTGGATGCCTTTTCGCAAAATTTCCGCGTCACAGTGGTCGAGGACGGCTGTTTCGACCGCGCCCAGGCCTCCCACGCCATCAACCTGTGCGACATGAACGCGAAATACGCCAACGTCCTCCACAGCGAGGAGGTACTCGAATACCTGCGCGGCGTGCCGCAAGGGCTGTTCGACCTGCCCTCGGGCGTCGGCATGACACAGAAAGCAGCGGAGTAGAACCATGCAAGACGAGACCAACCACAGCTGGGATCCGTTCCTGACCGAGCGCGACAAGGCGGTGTTCAAGGCAAGCGGCTTCGGCGCCACCGGCGGCTTCGGCAAGCGCCCGGCAATCCTCGTGATCGATATCAATTACGCGTTCACGGGCGAGCGGCGCGAGCCCATCCTGGAGAGCATCAGGCACTGGTCGAATTCCTGCGGCGAAGATGCCTGGGACGCGCTCCCCCATGTTCAGAAGCTCCTCGATGCCGGGCGCAGCAAGGGCCTTCCAGTGATCTATACCACTGGCGTGCGCCGCCCCGACGGCTGGGACGGCGGCTCCTGGCTATGGAAGAACAGCCGCGGCGGCGAGCGCAAGCAGACCCGCGACACACAGGCCCGGGATGGCAACGAGATCAACGCGCTGATCGCACCGCAGCCGCAAGACATCATGGTCTACAAGCAGAAACCCTCGGGTTTCGCCGGTACGCCGCTGTTGTCCTACCTGACATTGCTGCGTGCCGACAGCGTCATCGTCGTCGGCACCACGACCTCGGGATGTGTGAGGGCGACCGTGATCGATGCCTTCTCGAACAATTTCCGCGTCGCGGTCATGGAGGAAGGCTGTTTCGATCGCAGCCAGGCGAGCCATGCCATCAACCTCTGCGACATGCATGCGAAATACGCGGATGTGGTGAGCACGCGAACCACTCTCGATTTCATCGAGGGCTTGCCTGACGGCCTGTTCGCCAGGACGGCGCCGCAGGTCACCCAGGCTGCCGAGTAACGCGCAAGCGGTGCGGCGCAAGAGCCGTCGCACCGCAATTCGAGGACATCGACGGATGAAGATCAAGACGGCGGACTGGGTGTTCGTGGGCGTGGCGCTCGCTTCGGGGGCTGCGTGCTGGACGCTGCTCGGACCATCCGGGGTCCGCGCAGGACTAAGCGATGCGGGCGATCTTTTGCTCATGATCATGCCCCAGCTCGGCGCCGGTCTGCTGATCGGCGGCCTCGTACAGCAATTTGTGGATCGCGAGCGTGTGGCCGCGATGCTCGGGCAGAATTCCGGCTTTCGGGGGCTGGGCCTCGCCTCCGTGGCCGGGATGCTGACGCCCGGCGGCCCCTTCGCCTCGTTCCCGCTTGTCTATGCGCTGTGGGTCGCCGGCGCCGATGCGGGCGCGCTGATCGCCTTCATCACCGCATGGTCGCTGATCGGCATCAACCGCCTCGTCATCTGGGAACTGCCCTTCATGGGGGCCGATTTCGCGCTTCTCCGGTTTTTCGTCAGCCTGCCGTTACCCATCCTGGCGGGGCTGATCGCACGCTGGCTGGTTCTGGCAACGCCACTGAAGATTCGCGAGGCACCGCGCTCATGACCCCGGTTGCCCTCATCCTGTGGAGTATCGTAGCGGCAATGGCGGCAATGGTCGGGGCGCGCAAGGGTGCAGCGGGGCTGCGCGGCGCGGGAGCCTTCGCCTTAGGCCAGGCATCCGTATTGCTGATCAGGCTGCCGATGGCCCTGCTTGCCGCTTCCTTTCTCACGCAGATTCTTCCGACCGACAAAGTCGCTGCCGTCCTGGGGCCTGAAACAGGCTTCCCGGGCATTCTGCTCGCATCCGTGGTCGGCGGATTGCTGCCGGGCGGGCCGATGCTGTCGTTCCCGCTGGCACTCGTCGTCTGGCAATCGGGCGCCGGCGAGGCCCAGACGGTGGCCTTGCTGGCCGGATGGTCGGTCTTCGCCATGCATCGGATGCTGGCTTTCGAGGCTCCGATCATGGGGTGGCGCTTTGTTGCGTTGCGCCTGTTGTCGAGCAGCGCCCTGCCCTTGATGGCCGGGCTGCTGGCTGCCGCAGTGTTGGGGCTGCTCGATATTCTGTTCCTCTGAAAACCCAAAAGGAGAAATACCATGACACCCGATCGTTTCGAAGATCATTGCTGGAAAGATGCCGTACCGCAGGACCTGATCGACCTGTATGCGCCGTATGCGCGCGAGACCTTCGTCGGGCCGAAGCCAGCGCTGTTGTGCATCGACTTCTACAATATCGTCTATCGTGGCGGCGCAAGAAATCCGTTGGAAATCCAGGATGAGCATCCCAATACATGCGGAATGTATGCGCATGCAAGCATCGAGCCGACGCAGAAACTGATCGCGGCGGCGCGTCTGGCCGGCGTACCGATCTTCTATTGCACGCAGGATTTCCGCCCCATGAACCGCCCGCCCGGGGTGGGCTCGACGAAGCGTCAAAAGGTTGCGTGGAAGAAAGAGGATTTCGATATCTACGAGCCTCTCGCTCCGCAGGATGGCGATGTCGTGATCTACAAGCAACGTGCCAGCATCTTTCAGGGAACACCAATCGTATCGCACCTGAATTATCTGGGCGTGCAAAGCCTGATCGTCTGCGGTGAAAGCACGTCCGGCTGCGTGCGCGCATCATGCGTCGATGCGTATTCGAACGGCTTCCACGTCTCGCTGGTGGAGGAATGCACGTTCGACCGGCATGAGCTGATTCACAAGATCAATCTCTTCGATCTGCACCACAAATACGTCGACGTCATGCAGCTTGATGAGGTTGTGCAGCATCTGGACGGCATGGGCCAGGGCAGGATTGCAGCTGAATAGGGAAGCGAGCCCCTCATATCCTCGGCTCTTGATTGTGGCCCGGGGCTTCTCGCTGACAGCGAAGAGCCCCGGGCGCCGATTCCGCCTTGAGAGTATCCGCGTGATCTGACGGATGCGGAATGAGGCCTGATCGAGCCGCTTGTCCCGCCGGCACGTCGGGGAGGCCGTCGCCGGAGCGTGGATATCCCGGCGGTTTTGCAAGGTCTCCTTTACGTTCTGGAGATCGGCTGTCGGTGGCGGCATCTGCCCAGGGTTTTTTACGCGGCGCAGCACGGTCTGGGCGTGTTTCGATATCTGGCGCCACGATGGCACGCTCGATCGGATTCACGCGATGCTTTATCTGACGCTGCGTGAGGCCGAAGGGCGCGATGGCCCACCCGAAGCGGGCATAGTCGACAGCCAGTCGCTGAAATCGGCTGCAGCACATGACCATCGGCCCGCCTTCGTCCGGGTCTCGCTGGCGCGCAACGATCTGCGGCGGTGGCTGTTCGAGGCAATTCGGGTGCGGGACCGATCACGAACGGTGTGCGGCCGCGCGGGACTTCCGCGCCTCGGACAGTATTTCGAAGGCCTCGCGAATGACGTAAATCCCGATCCCTGCGCCGACGATAAGATCAAGCGCGCGGATCTCAGTAACGAGAACGGCGACACCGGAAACGATCACGGCCATGTTGGCGACGAGATCCGCACGGGTGAAGATCCATGTCGCCCGGAGATGGACTTCGCCGTCGCGATATCGGCTGAGGAGCTTGAGAACCGTGGCGTTCACCGCGAGAGCGATGGACGCGACGAAGACCATCAGGAGACCCCCGGGTAGCTCGCCGGAGATCGCGCGCCGCGCGACATTCCCAAGGCGGCGCCGGCCCCGGCTGTCGCCGCTTAGAGCATTGCGGCATCGTCATCGAAAAACAGGGCCCGGGCACATCTGCGTGCCGATGCCTGGCGGGCGTTATACGATCTCTGACAACATCTCGAATTTTCGAGTCCCCGAGCACGTCAAGGCGGACCAGGGTATGCAATTGCTGTGACCCCCGATAACTCGTCCATCTGATGCTCGAGTCCGGCCCAACCAGAGGACCGGACATGAAGCGATCGAGATTCACCAAGGAGCAGATCATCGCGATCCTGCGGGAGCAGGAGAGCGGAGCGAAGATCACGGACCTGTGCCGCCGGCATGGGATCAGCAGCGCCACGTTCTACGCCTGGAAGGCGAAGTTCGGGGGAATGGAGCCTTCGGAAGCCAAGAGGCTGAAGGCGCTTGAGGACGAGAACGCGAAGCTGAAGCGGCTCTTGGCCGAGACGATGCGCGACAACACGGCGTTGAAGGATCTGCTTTCAAAAAAGTGGTGACGCCCGCCGGGAGTCGTGAAGCGGTCGCCTATCTCAAGGAGCATTACGAGATGAGCGAACGGCGGGCGTGTTCAGTCCCGGGCGTGGATCGATCGTCGGTGCGGTATCGACACAGGCGACCCGATGACGCCGGGCTGCGCGAAGCCTTGCGCAATACGCCGAGAAGCACCGGCGGTTCGGCTATCGGCGGCTGCATGTGATCCTGAGTCGCGACGGCCATGTGATGAACCGCAAGCGCACCCAGAGGCTCTACCGCGAGGAGGGTCTGGCAGTCCGGCGATGGCGGGGCCGCAAGCGCGCCCTCGGCACCCGCGCGCCGCTTGTCACCGAGGCGTGGCCAACGCCCGATGGTCGGTGGATTTCATGCAGGACCAGTTCGCCGATGGACGCCGCTTCCGGATCCTCCATGTGCTGGACGACGTCACGAAGGAGTGTCTCGCGTTGATCGTCGACACCTCGATCTCGGACCGAAGGGTGGTGCGCGAACTGACAGCGTTGATCGAGCGGCGCGGGAAGCCCGGGGTGATCGTGTCGGACAACGGCACCGAGTTCACCTCGAACGCGATCCTGGACTGGGCCAGCAAGGCGCAGGTGAAGTGGCACTACATCGACCCGGCAAGCCCATGCAGAATGGCAATGCCGAGGCGTTCAACCGCCGGATGGGCTTTGGGGGTCACAGCAACAAGGGTGGCCATGTCCACCGCTCCGGCACTGCCGCAGCGGCCTATCCTTCCGCCGCTCCGGCTTCCGCACAAATCCAGGCATGAAGAATGTCGACATTGACGGGGTCATTGCTGACCGGGCCTCGAACGAGGAAATAGCGGAAGTCGGCCTGCTTCATGTGATGATTGTCGAGGACTGAAACGAGACGGCCGGCGGCCAGATCTTCCTCGACATTCGCCCGGCTGACGAGAGCGATTCCGAGCTCGGATATCGCCGCTTCAATCGCCATCATCTCGTTCGCGAAGTGGTGCCCCCTTTCCGCATGCGGATGGCGAATCCCGGCCGCCTGCAACCACATACTCCAATTCGGTACCGCGTCTCGGCCACCTCTCCAATCGGTATGAATCAGCGCGAAGTTCTGCAACTGTGAGATGTCATCCAGGCCGTCGCGCTTTTGTAACAATCTCGGGCTCACCACAGCGTGGTATGCGCCACTCATGAGCGGTGTCACATGCAGGCCCGGATAGTTTCCCTTGCCATAGCGTATTCCGATATCAGCCTGGCCATGACGAAGATCAAGGAGTTCGTCCGTCGCATCGATACGGACCTCGATATCGGGATAACGTTCCTGGAAACGCTCCAGACGCGGCACCAACCACTTCATACAAAACGACAATGGCGCGGTGACCACGAGCCAGTCACGCCGGGTATCATGGGCAATCACTTCGCAGGCGCGGCTGATATCGAGCAATGCCTTTGAAAGAAGTGGCGCGCTCAACGCGCCGATCCGAGTGAGTGCCAGAGAACGCGCCCTGCGTTCGAACAGCTTGATGTCGAAATAATCCTCCAGGAGCTTGATCTGCTGACTGATCGCCGCCGGCGTCACGTTCAGCTCCTGCGCAGCCATTTTGAAACTCACGTGTCTGGCCGCAGCCTCGAAAGCGCGCAGCCAGTTGAGCGGAGGGATCGGTGATGTCGGTCGTCTCTTGCTGGGCATAGTCAGACTAATTCAAGCGTTAGATATCTTAGCCCGCATTATGCACGGAGGTCTGGCGGATGTAGCGAAAGCCGTTGAAATAGCGTAAGATTTGGGTGCTAACGCCGAATCTTGCAGTTTCACGGAGGCCACATCCGCCATGAATGATCCTACGCTGCCGCTGGA